>MDTE01163826.1_pt1 | contig 142295 bp, 150 predicted proteins | sample 811231 | NCBI WGS metagenome assembly MDTE01 (sample SAMN05326651, study PRJNA326480) | marine metagenome | isolation source: seawater | place: Indian Ocean: Red Sea | collected 2010 | reverse complement strand
TGGTAGCTCGTCGGGCTCATAACCCGAAGGTCGTTGGTTCAAATCCAGCCCCCGCTACCAGTCCACAGTTTAGTATTTTACGTGGGGCCATATGGCCTTTTTTTGTATAAAGAAGAATGAGACATGAGAGTTAAAAATTTAGAAGAAAAAATATCTCCATCAGTCATAGATAATGGTTGTGATCTTTGGGGAATAGATTTCTTAAAAGGTAAAAGCACACCTATTATTAGAGTCTATATTGATGCAATAGGGGGAGCTACTCTTGCAGATTGCGAAAAGGTATCAAAAGAACTAAATTATGAACTTCCCTTAGATAGTGATTTAGTAGATTTTGAATACATTTTGGAGGTATCAACCCCTGGCATGGATAGAAAAATTTTTAAATTTGAACAGTTCAAAAATTTTGTCGGAGAGTCTTTTAATATCAAGTTGAAAATGAAAATAAATGAGGGCTACTCTCATAAATTAAAGCTAGTTGATATTATAAGTAAGAAATTATTATTTGAAGATATTGATGGGACACATCATGAGATATTGTTTTCATCGATTGATGCATGCAGGTTAATACCAAGGTTTTAATTATAAAAGGAATGAAATTATGGAAAGCAAAGAGATTTTAGCTGTAGTTGAATCAGTTTCTAATGAAAAAGGAATTGCAGAAGAGGTTATTTTTACAGCTTTAGAGACCGCAATAGCATCTGCTTCTCAGAAGCATTTCCATGAAGATGCAGATATATCAGTTTTGATCAACCGTAAAACAGGAGACTATAAGACTCAGAGGTCTTGGCTAGTAACTGATTCTAGTGACCCAGAATTTCATATTGAATCACACAAGACAGCTGATGATTCAGGCCTAAGTATTGGCGAAACTTTTTCTATGGAAGTCAATAATATTGATTTCGGCAGAATTGAGACTCAAGCAGCTCGCCAAGTAATGATGCAAAAGGTTAGGGAGGCAGAAAGAGAGAACATTGTATCTAAATATCGCAATCAAGATAATACTTTGGTGAACGGAATTGTTAAACGAGTTACTAGAGATAATATTATTGTTGAGATTAACAATGATATAGAAGCTATTTTACCTAGAGATCAATTATTGCCTGGGGAAATATATAAAATTAACGATAGGATTAAATCAATATTGCAGATTAAAGAGATTGAGGGCAGAGGATCTCAATTGATGTTAAGTAGGAAATGCCCAGAAATGGTAACAGAATTATTTCGCGTTGAAGTCCCAGAGATCAATGAAGATATTATTGAGATTAGAGGCATAGCTAGAGATCCAGGTTCAAGATCTAAGATAGCAGTCAAAACTAATGATGGGAGAATAGATCCAGTTGGCGCATGTGTTGGTATGAGAGGCTCGAGAGTTCAAGCGGTATCAGGTGATCTAGAAAATGAAAGGATAGATATTGTTATTTATGAAGATAACCCTGCTCAAATGGTCATTAATGCCCTGTCTCCTGCTAAAGTTGAATCTATTGTTATGGATGAAGATACACGTTCAATGGAATTAGCAGTTAGTGAAGATAATTTAGCAATTGCTATTGGCGCACGTGGTCAGAATATTCGTTTAGCATCAAAGCTTGTTGGTTGGGAGCTTAATATTATTTCTTCAGAGGAAGCTGAAGCACAGGAGAAAATTATTGAAACAGAGTTCCAAGCCAAGATTATGGAGAGTTTATCCATTAATGAGTCTGATGCTGAGAAGATCATCGAGGCTGGTATGAACAGTTTTGATGATATTGCTTATGCTGATAGCCCATTGTTGATAAAAGCGTTATCTATCAATGAAGAGAGAGCAAATGAAATGAAGGCATTAGCTGCAGATGTAGCTCTTATAGAGGCCATGGGAGAATTCTCTGCTGAAGAAGAAGAAATTGCTTCATTAAGCAACCTAGGCTTTAGTGAAGATGAGATAGAAACTCTTAAAGAAAATAAAATCAAGAGCACGGATGATGTTGGTGAGTTAGCAATTGATGAATTACAAGATATTATTTCTATAGATGATAAAAAAGCTTCTGAAATTATAATGAAGGCAAGAGAAAGTTGGTTTAAATAGATAATATGGCATTAAGCGTTAAAGATTTCTCTAAAGCTCTAAAGATAGAGCCTTCTGTTCTTCTAGAAAGAATGAAGGCTGCTGGATTATCCCATTCAAAAGCTACTGATGAGGTCACCCCATCAGATAAGAAGGCTTTATTAGAGTTCCTAAAAGATAGAAAACCTTCTAGATCAAAAGTAGTTCAATCGTCAGAGAGCGGAGTCAAAATACAATCTAAAGGCTCTGCGAAGAAGACCTCAAAAGACACTTCAAAAACATTCTCTGACAATATTGAAGCAAAGAGACAGGCCGCTGCAGAACAATTAAAAGAACAAAAGAAAAAAAGAGAAGATCAAATTAAAGAAGCAATTAAATTAAAACAGGAAAAACAAAAGACTCCAAAAAGAACAACTGATAGAGATGCAAGGAAACAGGCGCCCAAGATTGACGTGAAAGATCAGTTGTCAAAAGCTGCAAAAGAATACCATAGAAAAGAATTATCTGACCCTGAAGCTTCTTCAGCACATCAATTCGCTAAGCCAGAAGAGTTTGTTAAGAAGGATATAGAGATTCCTGAAACAATCACAGTAGGTGATTTAGCTAAGCTAATGTCAGTTAAGGGTGGAGAAGTTGTGAAACAACTCATGTCATTAGGTGTTGTAGCTACAATAAATGACTCCATTGACCAGGAGACAGCAATTCTTGTAACAGAAGAAATTGGTCATAACGGAGTTGCAATTGAATTAGAGTCAGTTGAAGAACAGATTATTAAGAAAATAGAATATTCTGATAAACCTGCATCTAGATATCCTGTCGTAACTGTCATGGGTCATGTTGACCATGGCAAAACTTCTTTACTCGACTATATACGAAAATCAAAAGTGGTAGATGCTGAAGCAGGCGGAATTACCCAACATATAGGAGCATACGAAGTTGTATTTAAAGAATCAAAAATAACCTTTATAGATACACCTGGCCATGCTGCATTTACACAAATGAGAGCTAGAGGAGCCAATACCACTGATATAGTGATTTTAGTTGTTGCAGCTAATGACAGTGTAATGCCTCAGACTGAAGAGGCAATTGATCACGCTAAGGCTGCGGATGTATCAATTGTCGTGGCTATAAACAAAATTGATTTAGAAGATGCTGATATTGAAAAGGTTAAAGGTGATTTAGCAGGAAAAGAATTAGTTCCTGAGGATTGGGGAGGAAATGTACAAATGATCCCAGTATCAGCAACAACTGGTGAAGGGATTGATAAATTGATCGAAGCTATATCGCTTGAAGCTGAACTTCTTGAGTTGATGGCGCATCATGATGGACCTGCTCAAGGTATTATTATTGAATCAGAATTAGATAAATTTAAAGGCGCAGTAGCAACAGTGTTAGTTCAGAATGGCACTTTAAGCATTGGTGATGTCATGGTATCTGGCACGTCCTTTGGAAAGATAAAAAGCATATCATCTTCAGAAGCACAAAAACTAAAAGAAGCTTCTCCTTCATCAGCAGTTGAAGTTCTAGGTCTAGATTCTGCACCAAGTGCTGGAGAGTCATTTATTATTGTAAGTTCGGAAAAAGAAGCAAGGGAAATAAGTGAGTATAGATTAAATCTGCGTAAAGATAAGAAAGTTTTAAAACAGAGAGATGAAAACATAGGAAACATCTTTGAAACAATGGGGGAATCAGATAAAAAGATTCTAAATGTCATCTTAAAAACAGATGTTGCTGGAACCTCAGAAGCAATCAATGCAAGCTTAAGTAAGATAGGTAACGAAGACGCATCTATAAAGATTGTCTCATCTGGTGTTGGAGGCATTTCTGAATCGGATGTTAATTTAGCTCTTGCTACTGATTCAATTATTTTAGGATTTAATGTTCGAGCAGACACTAGCTCTAAAAAGCTTATAGAAGATAATAATATTCAATTAAGTTACCACAGTATTATTTATGAATTAATAGATGAGGCTGAGTTAAGATTAACTGGCATGCTCGAACCTATTATTAAAGAAGAAATTGTAGGTATTGCAGAAGTATTAGAAGTATTTAATTCACCTAAGTTTGGTCAAGTTGCCGGATGTGTAGTTATTGAAGGATCAATTTTTAAAGGGAAGCCAGTTAGAGTTTTAAGAGATGATGTTGTAATTCATCAAGGAGAGCTTGACTCTCTAAGACGAGTTAAGGATGATGTAAAAGAAGTTCAGAATGGGACTGAATGTGGTATTGGTATTAAGAATTATAAAGACATTAAGCCTCAAGATAAGATCGAGGTATTTGACAGAAAAGAAGAGTCACAAAAGCTCTGATAATGTCAAATCGTTTATTACAAGTAGAAGACTTATTAAAAAGAGAGATTTCAAACCTCATAATACATCAAGTCAAAGATCCTAGATTTGCCAATTTCAATATAGTTGATGTTAAAGCCTCACAAGATCTGAGCAAAGCAGTAGTTTTTTTTACAATTATCGGCAGTAATGAAGATTCGGCTCCTCAGAAAGACCATATCGAAAAATTTGCATCTATGATACGTTCAAAGGTATCTAAATTATTACACTTGAAAAGGGTCCCTAAATTAATTTTTAAATTTGATAATAGTTTAGATAGAGCTAACTCTATAAATAATCTTATCAATTCGATCAATGAATAATGGCATTTTATTAGTTGATAAACATCAAGGAGTTTCTTCTAACTATATTGTTCAATTCATAAAGAAAAAATTCAGCTTAGATAAAATTGGTCATTTTGGTACTTTAGACCCTCAAGCTACTGGGTTATTAGTTTTAGGTCTGAATAAGGCTACTAAATTATCTAAGTTTTTTTTAAATTATGATAAATGCTATTTAGCTGAAATATGTTTAGGGGCACAAACAGACACAGATGACTTAGAAGGACAAATAATATTCTCTAGCAACGAAATTCCTAGTCAGGATAATATTATTAAAGTTATTAATTCTTTTATTGGGACCCAGCACCAGACACCTCCAGTGTTCTCTGCATTAAAACATAAAGGCAAAAAATTATATGAACTAGCAAGGATGGGCACGCCTGTTACAAAAGAGCCCAGAGAAATTAATATATATGACATAGAAATTATGGAACAATCTTTCCCAAAATGCTCCTTTAAAATTAGCTGTTCCAAAGGCACATATATACGATCCTTAGCAAGAGATATAGGAACAGGATTAGGTATTGGATGCCATCTATCTAAATTACAAAGATTATCACAGGGAGATTTTCGTATTTCAGATGCTAAAGATATTAACAATGTAGAAATGTCAGATTTAATTCATATCAAAGATGCATTTAAAGGCTATGAAAAGCTTATGCTATCTCCAGAAGACACAAAAAAGTTTGTAAATGGTGTTGGGATTCAATGTAATAAAGGCACTAAGCTATTAAGAGTTTTTTCTGAAAATAAATTTATAGGTCTAGGATCAATTAAAAAAGATGGCTGCATTAAACAAGAATTCCTTGTTTAATTATCTGTTTAGTAATAAGCTACACGCTCCGAAGCTTTAGGTATGCAAGGCTTTAGGAGGATAATTGTGCATACCCAAGGAGAGATAATGGCTTTAGCTAAGAAAGAAAAAGAGGAAATTTTAAAAAAGTTTGGTACCAAAGAAAATGATTCAGGTTCACCAGAAGTCCAAATTGCTTTATTAACAAAAAATATTAATAAACTTCAATCCCATTTTAAAGAGCATAAGAAAGATCACCACTCTAGAACTGGTCTAATTAGGATGGTTAACTTAAGAAGGAAGCTATTAGCATATTTAAAAAGAAATGAGCCAGAAAGATATAATGAAATAGTTGCATCATTAGAGCTTAGAGGGTGAGCCAAGGAAGACATTAAGTGGATAAAATTAATTTTAATAAAAAGAAAGTAGAATTTGAGTATGGGAATAGAAAATACTTATTAGAGACAGGGCAAGTTGCAAGACAAGCAACATCAAGTGTATTAGTTACCTCAGGTGATTTAGTAGTATTAACCACTGTAGTAGCAAAAAAAGAAGCTGATCCAGCAAAAGATTTTTTTCCGTTAGCAGTTTTTTATCAAGAAAAGTTTTATGCTGCTGGTAAGATACCTGGTGGTTTTTTTAAAAGAGAAGGCCGACCAACAGAACAAGAAACTCTGATATCACGCCTAATCGATAGGCCGATTAGACCATTATTTCCTTCGACATTTACAAATGAAGTCCAGGTTATATGCACAGTTATGTCTTCAGATAAAGATCATAGTGCTGATATAGCTGCAATGATAGGCGCTAGTGCTGCACTAACAATATCTGGAATACCATTTCAGGGTCCAATTGGAGTAGCAAAAGTTGGTTTTATAGATAATAGTTTTGTCTTAAATCCTGGGATAAGTGATTTAAATAACTCCTACCTTGAGATGGTGGTTGCTGGCACTAAAGATGCTGTACTGATGGTCGAATCAGAAGCTAAAGAACTAGATGAAGATTTAATGTTAGGTGCAGTTTTATTTGGGCATCAAGAAATGCAGAAAGTGATCGCTGCTTGCAATCAATTAAGTGAATTAGTTAGTAATGAACAATGGGAAATAGAAGATATTCCCTCAATCTTAGAATATGAAAATTCTATTAAAGAGAAATTTAAGGAACAGATTAATAATGCATTTAAGATTGCAGATAAATCAGATAGAGTCAATGAAATAAATAGCATTCAAGAGCAGATATTAACAGATCATGAAGATTTAGATGAGATTGAGATAGGCAGATTAAAAAGTGCTTTTAAAAATGTAGAAAAGAGTATTGTTAGGGAGTCAATATTAGCTGATGAACCAAGGATCGATGGAAGGGATTTAGATACCGTCAGGCCAATAGAAGTGGAATCTAACGTCTTACCAAGGGCACATGGATCTGCATTATTTACTAGGGGAGAAACACAAGCAATAGTAGCAGCCACTCTTGGTAGCACTAAAGATGCACAAAGAATAGAGGGGTTAAACGGCGAGAGTTCAGATCCTTTTATGTTGCACTATAATTTTCCAGGTTACAGCGTTGGAGAGATTAGTATGCCTGTTGGACCAAAAAGACGAGAGATAGGCCATGGAAATCTAGCAAAACGTGCAATCAAAGCAGTTTTACCAAATTCTGATGAGTTTGGTTATACCTTAAGGGTTGTTTCAGAAATTACTGAATCTAATGGATCCAGCTCTATGGCAACAGTATGTGGAACGTCGTTGTCATTAATGGATGCTGGGGTTCCTATTCTAGCTCCAGTTGCAGGAGTTGCAATGGGATTGATTAAGGAGGGAGATAAATTTGCTGTACTAACTGATATCTTAGGTGATGAAGACCACTTGGGTGACATGGATTTTAAGGTAGCTGGCACAAAAGATGGTGTTACTGCTCTTCAAATGGATATAAAAATTGAGGGCATAAATGAAGAAATTATGGAAGTTGCCCTAGATAAAGCAAAGAATGCTCGAATGCATATTCTCAACATTATGAATGAAACCATCAATCAGCCAAGAGAGCTCTCTGAAAATGCACCTGCAATGAAAAAATTAACAGTACATCAAGATAAGATCAAAGAAATTATTGGCAAAGGCGGAGCAGTGATTAAAAATATACAACAAGAGTCAGGAGCCTCAGTTGATATTAATGATGAGGGCATAGTTACTATCTTTGGTGAGAATCAACAGACCATGCGTGATGCCTTAAGTATGATCGAGTCAATTATTGAAGACCCTGAGATTGATAAAATCTATGATGGTACTGTAGTAAAAATCGTAGATTTTGGTGCTTTTGTTAATATCCTACCTGGTAAAGATGGATTACTTCATATTTCTGAAATTTCTAAAGAAAGAGTTGAAAATGTTTCCGATGTATTAAGCGAGGGAGACACTATCAAGGTTAAGCTCATAGGTTTTGATCGCGGTAAACTTAAGTTATCAGCTAAAGCAATAGATAACTAAATTTGGCTTTGTCAAGTTTTTTGACTCCATAGTAAGAAATAATTTGTTATTAATATACTTTTATGGTTTTATACGTATCAACCATATAAAACCATAGGGGGAAATTATGGATAATGCATTAAGTATGATTAGAGACCTAGTAAAAAGTCTTACAAGTATTCTTGTAGCTGTAGTAGGTCTTGGCGTAGTAGCTGGAGTAGTCTTCGGCGGAGACGCTTGGTTCTTTGGTAATGTACTAGACAATCTAGTAGATCTTATCAAAGGTCTAGGTGATGCCGGCTTAGTAGGGCTTCTTGCTGCTGCAATACTTATCGGACTACTTAGATAATTAAATTTAAGAGTATAGTCTATACTTTGACATCTGATGGGATTACCCCTGTCAGATGTCATTTTTGTATCTAATATGAGAAAAAGTCTAAAGAAAATTAGAAAATTCCTGCAGAAGCTTATAGATGTTCTTTTACCACTAGTTTCTGCTGCATTACTCTTAGGTGTCATCTTTGGACCCGATGTGCCTTTTATAGGCCAGGTTTATACGAACCTAAGTGAAATTCTTAAGCTAGTTGGTCAGGATGGGCTTTTAGCGCTTATTTCTATAGTTATTATTCTTGCTTTCTTGAAAAAAAAGAAATAGTTATAGTTTTAAGCTAAAAGTTGGTGGCTATGGGTGGAATTGAACCACCGACCCCGGCGTTATGAGTGCCGTGCTCTAACCATCTGAGCTACATAGCCATGGATAGGAATGATATATCTAAGTACTCTCATGTCAAACATTATGTTTGAATAAAATAATATCACCATCCTGAACAATATAATCTTTTCCCTCTAATCTGAGAGCACCTGCTTCTTTAGCTCCTAAGTAACCTTCATAGTTAAGATAATCATCAAAGCTTATTACCTCGGCTTTTATAAAACCTTTTTCAAAATCTGAATGTATTTTGCCAGCTGCTTTAGGTGCTAGCGAGCCTTGTTGGATAGTCCATGCCCGTGTTTCTTTTGGGCCTGTCGTAAAATACGTTTCTTTTCCCAATAATGCATATCCAGTTCTTATCAACTTTTCGAGTACAGGCTCATTGATTTCAAGTAGTTTTAAATATTCTTGCTTTTCATCAGAATCTAATGAAGCAATTTCATATTCATTTTTTATATTAGCAGGTATTAACGAAATACCTTTGTGTTCGCACCATTCCTGGAGTTTATTAATATGATTATTATTCAAATCTTCTGATATATTGGCAATTACAAAGAATGGCTTGGATGATAATAGATTTAAACTTTTTACAAAATTCATATCATTATCTTTAAATTCATTAATACTAGGTATTTTATTCTTAGATATCATTGACTCTAATATCCTTAATATTTCATATTCTTGTTTAAGTTTTGGATCATGGCTTTTTATAGATTTTTGATATTTATTAATTTTACTTTGCAGAGCTTGTAAGTCTGATAGAGCTAATTCTGTTTGAATTAATTCAAGATCATCAACTGGATTAATGTCCCCATGCACATGGGTTATATTATTATTCTTAAAGCACCTCACGACATGCACAATAGCATTTACTTCTCTGATATTTGCTAGGAATGCATTCCCTAAACCCTCTCCCTTAGAGGCACCTTTAACGATGCCAGCTATATCAACAAAGGTTGTGTGAGCTGGGATTAGTTCTTTTGACCCAGCAATCTTGTATATTTTTTCAAGCCTATTATCAGGAACATTAACAACACCAATGTTTGGTTCAATTGTGCAGAATGGAAAATTTTCAGCAGCTATAGATGATTTAGTCAAAGCATTAAACAATGTTGATTTGCCTACATTAGGCAATCCAACGATGCCGCATTTAAAACCCATTGTGATTAATTAGTATTAATTTTTTTTTGGAAATCTTCTATCCTTGAGATTAATAATATTTCAATCAGGCTAGCAAATTTATTAAAGCTAGTAGCCAATATATCTTTTTCTTTTGGAAGAATTTTTCCCAGCACCCAGCTTGTAACATTTTCATTATTTACAGGTCGCCCAATACCAACTCTTAATCTATAGAATGATTCACCGCAAGTTTCAATAATATGCTTAATACCATTATGTCCACCATGACTGCCTCCAAGTCTAAATCTTAATTGTCCCAATGGAAGGTCAAGATCATCATGAATAATAATCATATTTTCTAACTTGAATTTTTTGTACTTTATTATCCTAGACACTGACTGCCCTGAATTATTTACATATGTAGATGGGGCAAACCAATGAATTGCACTATCATGAGTTGAAAAAGTTTCAGCTTTTAGATTAATTTTCTTAATCGGAGTTTTTTTCGTCAATTTGGATATTTTGTATACCCAGTCTTGCCCTAGATTATGTTTTGTATTTTTATAAGATTTTCTTGGATTACCAAGACCTATAATTGATATAGACAATTATTTTAACCTATTTATGAATCCTGACCAGTATCTTCTTTGCCATCAGTAGAGTCCTCTTTTTTAGCACCATCTTCATTAGAAGAAGAATCTTCTTGTGTTCCTGCTTCTTCAACGCCCTCTTCAGCACCCTCACCAGTTTCAGCTTCATCATCTATTTCAGCCTCTTCCTCAACAATTTCTTTAGGAGTAATTACTGATAGAACCATTTGGTCAGTACTTTCATCTAAATTTGGAATTTCAACTCCTTCTTCTAGAATGAGTTCAGTAAGACGTATTGATCCATTAAGTTCTATCTTTTCAACATCTACTTCAATTGATTCAGGAATATTACTAGCCAGACAAGATATCTCTACTTCTCTTAGATTCTTGATCAAAACACCACCTTCATTTTTAATACCAATACAATTTTCTTCATTGATTACCTTAATTGGTACTATCACTTTTAATTTTGTCTTTTGAGATACTCTTTGAAAGTCTGCATGAAGAAACTTACCCTTTTCAGGCTCTCTTTGAAGCTCTTTTAAAACCACTTTTTCTTCTTTACCTTCAAGCATGATTTTTAATACCTGGGTAAAAAACAGCTCTGATTCACTTGCTTTTGTCATTTCATTTAAGTGTAGTTTAATATTTTTCGTTTCTTCATTATTCCCATAAATTACAGCAGGTACCATAGCATCTTCTCTTCGTATTTCTCGATTCTTATTTGTGCCAGTTCTTGCTCTTATATCTGCGTTTAGGATTATTTCATTACTCATGATATTTACCTTATTTTAAAGGAAAAGTGCACTAAGCGACTCTTCATTGTTTAATCTCCTTATGCACTCAGCAATAGTTGGCGCTAAAGAAATGACGCGTATTTTACTGCATTTTGAAGCTTCTTGCGAAAGAGGAATCGAATTTGTTACAACTAATTCGTCAATATTGGATGACTTAATTCTTTTAACTGCTGGTCCGGATAAAACTGCATGGGTAATGTAGGCTTTCACCTTGGAAGCACCAGCCTCTTTAAGAGCATCTGATGCATTACAAAGAGTCCCAGCAGTATCAATAATATCATCAGGGACTATGCATACTTTTCCTTTAACATCACCAATAATATTCATAACTTCAGATTCATTTGCTGCTGCTCTTCTTTTATCAATAATTGCCAGCTGAGATTCATCAAGAAATTTCGCTAATGCTCGTGATCTTACTACCCCACCAACATCTGGAGAAACCACCATTAATTTCTCATGATTATCCCTAGACTTTATATCATCTAGCATAATTTTTGTTCCATACACATTGTCCGCAGGCATGTCAAAAAAACCTTGTATTGTTTCGGAATGTAAATCAACTGTTAAAACCCGGTGGATACCTGCCAGATTTAGCATATCAGTTATCACTTTTGCACTTATAGGAACTCTTGCAGATCTAACTCTTCTATCTTGCCTTGCATACCCAAAGTAAGGTATCACGGCTGTTATTCTTGATGCAGATGACCTTTTTAAAGCGTCAGAGATTAATATTAATTCCATGAGATTGTTATTAGTCGGATTACATGTGGATTGGATAATATAAGTTTCATGGCCTCTAACATTTTCTTGTAGCTCAACTTTAGTTTCACCATCTGAAAATTTATCAACAACTATATTACCTAGCTTTTGCCCTAAGATCTTTGCTACCTCATGCGCTAAGTCAGGATTTGAAGTCCCTGTAAATATGTCTAGATTTGTTCTATTAATCATTTTAATTGGCTGGGGTGGTAGGATTCGAACCTACGCATGACGGGATCAAAACCCGTTGCCTTACCGCTTGGCCACACCCCATTTATTATTAAACTAACGGGGAGTATTGTAATCCTTCCACGATAAAGAATCTCCATTTTCTTGGAATTTCTTTTGTAAATTCTTTAATTTTTGTTAAATCTTGTATTTTGGTATAGATAGCTGAGCCTGATCCAGAGAGACTGAACTTAATTCCATACTTATTGTTTTTAAAGAAGTTATGTATATTTGGATGAAGGTATTTAAATATTGTTTCAAAATCATTATCAGATTTAATTAACTCAATATTTGAGATTGATCCATTTTTCCAGTCATCATGCATCTTAAACATTTTCTTAGTTGAGATATTAATATTAGGATAGATGATTAAGAATTTCCCGCTTTCACTCTTTGCTTTCTGTATGACTTCACCAATGCCACTAATTTGTGCATTCTTTCCATATATAAAGAATGGAACATCAGCACCAATGAAAAGCCCAATCTTTTGAAGCTTCCTTTTAGTTATTCTTAATGCAAAAAGTTTATTAATTCCAATAAGGGTTGCAGCTGCATTTGAGCTACCTCCGCCTAAGCCTGCACCTATTGGTATATTTTTTTTAATATATATCGAACAATTTAATTTCTTTCCAATTTCTTTCTCTAATGTTTTTACTGCAAGATTTACAATGTTATTACGAATAAAAACTTCATCTTGAATATTAGAAGTAAGATAATAGCTTTTACCTTGATGATTTTTTTTTATCTTAATTGTGTCAAAGATATCAACTAATTGGAATTTTGAAGATATTAAGTGATAACCATCATCTCTCGCTTTTCCAATTTTGAGTCCTAAGTTTAGTTTTGCTGGAGATTTTAATGAAATTTCATTCATATTCTTTTTAAAGTTACCTTAAATTCATGATTATCTTTTATATATACTAATTCATTTACCTCTTTATTTAAGTTACAGGTAAATCCATGCTCTTTAATAACTTTTTTCTGAAGTACACACGCCTTTAGTAGTGATATAAAACGAATCATCTCATCATTAAGACTACTGTTTATGAGGGCTTGATTATCAAGGTATGCATCATTAGATCTAAGTATCTTGATTGAATTATTACCATCCACACTAAATTCTATTATGACTCCAATTATAGGCTTATAAAGTTGTATAATATTGAGTTCATTTTGATTTTTTATATATAAATTTGATCTAAACACTTCATCGAGACTTGTAATAACTATTTTGCCTTGAAAAATTTGTTTTTCATCATCAACCATCATGAGCGAACAACTTGATAGAATTAATATATTAAAAATATAAAAAGAGATTTGAATGGATTTAAGATTATTCGGCATCAGTCATAAAACAGCTAATTTAGAGCAGAGAGAGTCTTTTGTTATTAATAAATCACATTATAAAATCCTAATAGGACTTTTAGAAACTAAATTTAGCAATAGTATTGAATCTCTTTTTTGTTTATCAACGTGTAATAGAACAGAATTTTATATTTTTGGAGAGAATGGCTCTAATAATGCATTATTTAATGAAGTGTATCAGCAATTAGATTGTAAACTTGATACAGCTAATCATTTTTATTTTAAAGATGGTCTAGATGCATTAAATCATATGTGCTTAGTGGCAATTGGTGCTGAATCGAGAATCATTGGAGAGCAAGAAGTATTTGGTCAGTTTAAAAGAGCAGGATTAGATTTTATTGAATTGAATCTTTTAAAGGGCTCTCTCCAACAGTTCTTTAACATGGTAATAAATATTGCAAAGGAAGTTAGAACAAAATCTAAAATTAGCATAAACCCATTATCAGTCTCTTCTATAGTAATAAAGCTTCTAAAAGAAATTTTTGAAAAACCATCTGATCTAAGTATTTTATTAATTGGTGCAGGGGAGGTTGCTCAAGGTATTTTAAAAGGATTTCATGATATGGGAATTAACAACATTAATTTTTTAAATAGATCTAAGAAAATTCTCAAGATTAGTACAACCACTACCCTTGAATCCAAATCATTGAACTTATTAAGTCAATACCTGAAATCTAGTGATATTTTGATCAGCACTGTTACTACTAATCTTCCTGTCATTGGAAAAGGCTTAGTAGAGGAAGCAACTCTCTTGAGAAGAAACAAGCCAATGCTCTTAATAGACTTAGGAGTTCCAAGAAACATAGAGAATTCAATCAATCAAATTGAAAATGCATACCTTTATACTCTAGAAGATATAGAAGAATTTAGTGACAATAATATGAGGTCTAGGCAAGACGCATCCATCGAAGCTATAAACATAACAGAAGCTTTATCTAAAAAGGCTTTTGATAATTACAAAATTCTATCTCTAAAATCAGATCTTTTTCATTTACTGTTTGATCTTATATTACATAAAGACCCTAATCTCAGAAATATTTTATTGAAGGTTAAAAACCCCTCTAAAGAGTTAAAATGTTATATCAAGCGTGACCAGGATTTATTGCATAACTTGGATAAATTAATCGAATTAGAGGACTATACTCTTAATTCAATGATTAAAGAGGTGCTAGATGCTTCCTAATACGGTGATTAAGAGATTGGAATCACTTTTATCTAGGTCTTCCGAGATTAGTAATATTTTATCAAGCAATAATGCCACCGATGATATAGCTAACTTCACAAAACTTACAAAAGAATTCTCAGATATTAATCCGATTATAGAAAAGTATTCACAATATAAGGAATTAAAAGATTCTTTGGAAGATGCACGGGGCCTCCTCAGCTCTAGGGAAGATGAAATAGTTGAATTGGCGAAAACTGAAGTATCAACAATTGAAGAGCAGTTAATCGTCCTAGAACATGATTTAAAGATATTATTATTACCGAAAGATTCAGCTGATGATGCATCCGCGTATTTAGAAATTCGTTCAGGTGCAGGCGGGGACGAAGCGAGCATATTTGCTTTAGACTTATTCAGGCTATATAGCAGATTATGTGAGAGAAAGAGTTGGCAGGTAGAAGTATTAACTAATAAGGTTTCTGAGCAAGGAGGAACTAAAGAAGCTGTTATTAAGATAGAAGGTAAGGGTGCTTACAGATTTCTTAAGTTTGAATCAGGAGTTCATAGGGTTCAAAGAGTTCCAGAAACTGAATCACAAGGAAGAATTCATACTTCTACTGTTACTGTTGCAGTTTTACCTGAAGTTGATGAGGTAGAGGACATTGAGATAGATAAAAACGATTTAAGGGTTGATACCTTTCGTGCCTCGGGAGCTGGTGGTCAACATGTTAATAAAACTGATTCAGCTATTCGCTTAACTCATTTACCTTCTGGATTAGTGGTTGAATGTCAGGACGATAGATCACAACATAAGAATAAAGCTAAGGCAATGGCGCTGCTTGCAACTAAATTAAAAGCTAAAGAGATACAAGAACAACAAGAAAACATTGCGAATGAAAGAAAGATATTGGTTGGATCAGGTGATAGAAGTGAGAAAATTAGGACATATAACTTTCCTCAGGGTAGGGTTACAGATCATAGAATAAAACTTACCCAACATAACTTAGATCAAGTTATGGATGGAGATATTGACTCAATATGCAGCGCATTACAAACAGAACATCAATTAACTCAGTTATCACACTTAGAGTCAGATGAATAATTTAGACGCTAGATCATTAATTAAAATGTGCACTGCTCACATTTCAAACTTTCCAAATATACTTAAAGATCTAAACTTTTATTGTATCGAGAAAAATATCATTAAGCTGCCATTACAGCTGACTGATGATGAAGATATTTCAATACAAAATATAGAATTAATTTATAAAGATTTTTTTCAGCAATACATTCAACATCAACCATTAGATTATATTTTAAAATCTTCTAAATTTTATGGCTTAGATATTTATGTAAATCAAAATGTTCTGATCCCAAGACCCGAAACTGAGATATTAGTTGATTGTGTATCAAACATGAATTTAGATCCAAGAGCCATAGTTGATGCAGGTTGTGGATCAGGCTGCATATCTATAGCTTTGTCTATTTTGTTTCCACAATCCCTTATTATTTCTATTGATAGATCTATTCAAGCATTGAAAGTTACAAAAATTAATTGTAATAAACATAAGTGCCAGAATATAAAAATTTTTCATGGAGATTGGTTGGATGCAATTAGGCCTAATAGTATTGATTTAATTGTTTCTAATCCACCTTATATAAAGCGTAATGATACCCATTTAGAACATCTGCAAAGTGAGCCTCAAGATGCATTGATAGCAGGATCAAACGGCTTAGAATCTTATCAGAAATTATTATCTCAATCCGAGATTAAACTTAAGCCCGGTGGATTATTAGCATTAGAGCACGGCTATAATCAAAAAGAATCTTTGTTAACACTAACTCGGAAATATAATTTTAAGGTCATAAAAGCTCTGAAAGATTTCCAGAAACTTGATAGGGTAATTATTTTAGAAAAAAGTGACTAAGCAATTTTTTAATCAGATCTTAAAGCTACAAGACTTTACAGTAAAAGATTTTTTATCTATCAATAATGCAAATATATTGGTGATAGGTGCAGGCGGATTAGCCCATCCATTATTAACATCTTTATTAGGGCATGGCATAAAGAATATATGTATTGCAGATGATGACATAGTTGAAGAAAGCAATCTACATAGGCAATTTTTATTTGATGTAACTGATATAGGAACAAAAAAGGTTAAAGCTCTTGAACACAAACTATCTCAGAAGTATCCAGACCTTAATATTCAGACATTAAATAAATTCCTTGAAGAGAAAGATATTTATGCCTTAGTTGGTAATTTCGATTTAGTTATTGACTGCTCAGATAACTTTATGACGAGATATAATGTTAATGAGATCTGTTATGAGCTTAAAGTTCCTCTTTTTATGGCTTTAGCAAATGGATATCTAGGACATGCTATATTTTTTAAAAATAATATTTCGGGCCCATGTTATGAGTGTATTTTTCCTAGAAAATTAAATGTAAACGAGGACTCTTGTGATGAGACAGGCATTGTTCCAGCTGTATTAGGGTATGTTTCTTCTCTAATAGCTATATTAGTCATAAAATTTATTTGCAATGAAGAACTAAATTCTTCAATACTATACAGAATAGATGCTAAAAAGTTGGATCTAAAGACTACACAATTTGATAAAGATCCATTATGCATCTGCTGTAAAGATTAAAGCATGGTTAAAGGTTATATTGAAGGTTACTACGGAGCTCTATTAAATTGGAGTGAACGTATGAAAGTATTAGATAAGCTATCTGAACTTGACCTTAACACATATCTATATTCTCCTAAGGAAGATCCTTATCACCGAAGAGAATGGAGCATTCCTTATCCACAAGAAGAACTTAAAGAGTTTAGAAACTTTGTCAGACATGCCAATACTAGGAATATTAATTTTATTTTTGGAATTTCTCCTGGGTTGGATGAGGAAGAAATAGATTTTAATTTATTAAAAGACAAGTTACTTACATTTCATGATCTGGGTGTTTCAAATTTTTGTATACTTTTTGATGACTTAGATCATGAAGCATCGGATGGTTTAGCTATTAAGCATGCGAATATTATCAATCAAAGCAGAGAAATCCTATCTGACTGTAAATTTTATGTAGTTCCTCAAGTATATTCTGATCAATTATCACAAACACCAGTTCTTGAAAATCAGTATTTAGATAGATTTTTTAAAAATCTTGAAGAAGACTTTACCTTCTTTTGGACTGGAGATAAGGTTGTTTCAAGGAAATATGATATTGATAAACTGTCTTTACTGCAAAGAAGATTTGGGCAAGACATGATTATTTGGGACAATTTCTATGCTTCAGATTATTGCGAGCCAAGAGTTACTATCGATACTTTTAGTCCTTTCACAAAACAATTGAAAATTAATGACCATCTGGGTGGCATTATGATCAACGCAACTGGAAAGATTTATTTAGATCTTATGACTTTAGAGCTATACAGCCTAGGGATTGAGAATCAAGCAATTGATTTACAAGCATTTTTAAATACATATTTCCCCTCGGAACTAATTGATTTAATGCATTATTTTAGATTCGATGGGAAAATACTTGATTCAGAAAAAGATTTAGCAAATATTAATCACGTCTTATGGAATTTCTCTAGCCAATTGAAGAATGAGATTTATCCTTATCTACATATTTTAAGATTTATGTTATCCAATAATGATCTGGATAATGAGCAACTCAAGAAGAGGCTAAGATTAAATTTATGAAATACAATATTAACTGGAGAAAATCATGAAAGGGAATATGATGAGTTGGGGATTAACTATCCCAAAATTAATTGAACATGCTGAAAAATATTTTTGTGATAATACATATGTCAGTAGATCTAGTGATGGTGCAATACAAACTTATAAATATGGAGATTCATTAAAGAACTCTAAAAAACTTGCAGGCTTTTTACGTTCAAATCTGGATATTGCTCTTTCTGATCGAGTTGCAACCATAGCTTGGAACGATGCCGCTCATTTTGAGACCTATTTTGCAGCTTGTGGTATGGGAGCGGTTCTACATACTATTAATCCAAGACTCTTTCCAGAGCAATTGATTTATATTATTAATCATGCTGAAGATAAGGTCTTATTTGTTGACCCTATGTTTTTACCATTGATAGAGGGTGTATATAAGAAGCTATATAAAGAAATACCGATTATAGTCTTTACAACCGATCAAGTAACTAGTGAAATTATTAAGAACATTTATTCTTATGGTGATATCTTAGCTTCAGATGTTGCTTCTATAGATTGGGTCAATTTGGATGAGGATTCAGCAGCATCTTTATGTTATACATCTGGTACTACAGGAAACCCCAAAGGTGTCATGTACTCTCATAAATCAACTGTTTTACATACATGGGCAGCAGCAAATTCAATAGGTGCAACATCACAAAGTTCAATTCTACCAGTAGTACCAATGTTTCATGTTAATGCATGGGGAACCCCTTATATTGCATTATTAACAGGTGTAAAGCTTTTGCTACCAGGCCCTGCTCTAGATGGAGCATCATTACATGAGCTTATCAAAAAAGAATCACCTAATATTTTGATGGGTGTTCCTACTGTATGGCTAGGATTGTTAAATTATTTATCAGAAAATGATCTTAAATTATCTGGTGTTGAGCAAGTGATGGTTGGTGGATCAGCTGCACCTTATGCAATGATTAAAGATTTTAATGAAAAGCATGACATATTCCTCACACATGGTTGGGGTATGACAGAGATGAGCCCATTAGGAACAATGATGCAGCCAACACCAAAATTGCTTAGTTTAGATAAAAAGGAAAGATATGAAATGCAAACTCGTCAAGGGTATCCTTTGTTTGGTGTTGAGATCAAAACTGTTGATGAAAAAGGCAATGAATTGCCTCGTGATGGTAATGCGAATGGAGCACTTAAAGTTCGTGGTCCATGGATTATGGATTCTTATTATAAGGATGATGCTAAAGCAGTTGATGATGAGGGTTGGTTTGATACAGGCGATGTTGCTACTATTTTTCCTGATGGGTGTATGCAAATTGTTGATAGAGCTAAAGATGTCATTAAATCAGGAGGAGAGTGGATTAGCTCTATTGATTTAGAAAATGCTGCTGTTGGATATCCTGAGGTCCAAGAGGCCTGTGTTGTTGGAGTACCTCATCCAAAATGGGATGAAAGACCACTTCTCCTTGTAGTGGCAGATGAATCTACTCTTAATAAAGATGATTTACTTAAGCATTTAGAGAGTAAAGTTGCTAAATGGTGGTTACCCGATGATATTATATGTGTGAGAGATTTACCACATGGTGCAACTGGAAAGCTATTAAAGGTTGAGCTAAGAGCACAATATAAAAACTATTTAATGGAGAAATAAAATGAAAGTAATTAAACCCTCTGAGATTGATTCTTATATTGGTACAGAGATAGGCGTTTCTGAATGGATTACTATTGATCAAGAGATGATTAATAAGTTTGCTGATGCTACCCTTGACCACCAGTTTATCCATGTTAATTCTGAAGAAGCAACCCCAATATTTGGCTCAACAGTAGCTCATGGTTTTTTGACCCTATCTCTTTCGGCCGGGATACCTTTTTCACAAGAAAATCTTGGCTTAGTCCTTGAAGGCACTAAGATGGGATTAAATTATGGCTTAGATAAAGTCAGATTTTTAAGCCCTGTTCCAGTAAATTCAGAAGTGAGATTAAGAATTAGATGTAATGATATAACTGAGAAAAATCCTGGTCAATTCTTAATTAAAAATGAGGTCACAATGGAAGTTAAGGGACTTGAAAAGCCCGCCTATGTTGCAGAAACTTTAGGCTTATTTATTACCTAGTCAATCTTCTATTGCGAGATTATATTCCTCTAAATAAAAACTAAACTTTTTATAGAAAGATCTTTTATTTACATCAAAATCATCTAATTTATAAATGACTTGACCATCTTTTCCTCTTTGATGGTCTGCGATATATTTGTTTAATCTTTTTAAAGTATTTTTATCAAGATTAATTGAAGATTTTGAATACACCTCCTTGATGAGTTTTAGATTATTTTTTATAAATGATTGAAAGAAAACATCTACACGTTGATCTCTCGGGATTAGATGAGAATTAGATACAAATCTTTTGAGTAGTATTTCAATTCTGTCTTCCCAATACGAAAAGTTTTGTTTTGGATCAACTGAATATCTCCTCACCCTATCTCCATAACTAAGCATGGTTGCAATTGACAAAACTACGGAGAGTGGATCTCTATATGTAATAATAAAAGTTGCATTCGGGAATGTTTGAATCAATGGATCTATTTGTTCTAGGTGTTGAGGGGATTTTAATACCCATCTTTTTGGACCACTGATGAATTGCATTGCTTTAAGCATTTCTTTTAAGTAGCGGTAATGATCTAATTGGTTTAAATTTAGATAATAATCTCTCCAGTCAGGTACACATGCTAACCATTCTGGAAGGTATGTTGAGAAATCTAACGCCTGAAGTTCTATTTCTTCATGTATGTGATCAGGATGCATATCATGCATTGACTTAAGAAGAGGCATTGATTCTAGGAAGTTTTTATATTCATCAAAAGCAGAAATAACACGGGGATCATTTCTGCTTCTATCCATATCATCATTCCAGGGAATAGGGTATCGACTTTCCCAATAAGGCATTGATTTTATTCTTGTATCTGAGGCTATAAGATTTAATAAGTGAGTAGTCCCCGATCTAGGCAAACCAATAATGATTATGGGATTCTCTATTTTTTCATTTCTGAATTCAGGGTTTTGTTTCTTAAAATCTTCAAATCTTAGTCTATTCTCAAGATATCTAATTTGATCATTTATGATACCCAGCTGACCAAGTCCAGCAAGACCCCTATCAAGAGCAATTGCATTGATTAAGATATTTAATCTCTCAATAAATTTTTCATCGCCATAATGATCAAGGCCTGTATTATTCGATGCAACATCTAAGATTTTATCAACAGATAGGTCAGGCTTATTCTGTTCCCCATATTCTTTAGAAATAGATTGAAAATCTGTAAGAATTGGGTCTGCAAGATCACGAATCTTAATTTTTGTTGACATTGTTATGTTGAAATTGAATAACCACCATCAACTTTTAAGGTCTCACCTGTTATATAACTGGCTTGAGGTGATGTGATAAATAATGCTGCATTTGCAATTTCATTCGGATCACCAATTTTTCTTAATGGAATTCTTTCTAATATCGGATCTAATGTTTCTTTATCACTTGTAACCGGTTCAGTCATTCTTGTTTTAATAAATCCTGCAGCAATTGCATTTACTCGAATATTTTCAGATGCCCATTTCATTGATAAAGTTTTAATCAATTGTACTAAGCCACCTTTACCTGCACCATAACCAGGCACTAACGGCATACCAAAAAAAGAAGTCATAGAGGCTATACCAATAATTGAAGCACCACCCTTTAAATTTGAGGCAGTAAGTTTAGGTTGTAGAAGGGTACTAATTCTAAAAAAGCTATTGAGATGTATATTAACTGCTCTGTCAAAAATATCTGGATCGTCCTCACTTTTTCCATCAGGAAATGCAAGCCCAGCATTATTTACTAAGATATCAAGTTGTTTAATTTGTTTGAGATTATGAATATGCTCTTTATTTTCTAAATCTAATTGTAAATATTTAAATTTTTTTAGGTCATTTCCATAGTCTGCAGAAGATGGCTTTCGCCCTGTAATAATTACATTTGCACCTACTTGACAATATAATTCAGCAATAGCTTGCCCGATACCACTTGTTCCACCTGTTACAAGAACATCTGTATTTGAATAATTAAATATGAGATCATTCATATCAGTACATAATAACATTGAAAATGATTTCATCACTCATAGAAGAAAGGCCAGGATCTCTTTCAATAGTTCCTGCACATCAATCAAAGCCTTTTAGGATTAATGATTTTATTTATTTATCTGAAGGTGCAAGCAATTCATATCTAATTGAAACTTCAGAAGGAAATATTCTTATCAATACTGGCCTTGGTGTAGAAGCCCCTATACACAAACAATGCTTTGATCAAGTTAATGATAAAGAAATTAAATATATTATATTTACTCAAGGTCACGTTGATCATGTTGGTGGGTCAGGTTTTTTTAAAGAGTATAATCCAAATGTTAAATTGGTAGCACAAGAAAATATAATTGAACATCAAGCATTTGATGATCTAACGCAGGGAGCTAGAGCTCTAAATGCTTACAAGTTTTTTGGGGAGATGATTGACTTAATGAATGAAGCGATCAAGCAGGCTAAAGAAACTGGCTTCAAGGATATACAATCAGTTGCTGACCCCGATATTCTATTTCAAAATGAATATAAAATTTCTTTAGGCGGGTTGAACTTAGAGCTTTATTCAGTTCCTGGTGGAGAGACTCTTGACTCAACTCTAATATATTTGCCTGATCACGAAATACTTTTTTCTGGGAATGCATTCGGTCCTTTATTCCCTCATATGCCAAATTTTTGCACTATTAGGGGCGACAGAATTAGATTTGCTTTGCCTTATTTAGATATGTGTAAAAAGGTAATGGAATTAGAGCCTTCATTGCTTATTACTGGCCACTTTAAACCAATTGAAGGCAAGAAGCTCATTTATGATGAAGTACTGAATTTATATAACGCAGTAGAGTATGTTCATAATCAGACAGTAGAAGGTATCAATAATTCTAAGAATATGTTTGATTTAATGAAGGAAATTAAGTTACCTGATGATCTTCATGTTGGTGAGGGTTATGGGACTGTTGAATGGGCCGTTAGATCTATTTATGAAGGATATACAGGTTGGTTTAGACATCGATCTACTACAGAACTATATTCTGAACCTTACTACTGTATATACCCAGATATTATTGATTTGATTGATACTAATGAGCTAATTAAGAAAATAAAAAAATTTATCCAAAGCAATGATTTAATTAAAGCTATCCATTTATGTGAAGTTGCCCTCTCTAAAGAAGATAACAAAACTATATTGCAATGCTATTTAAGCATTCATGAGAAGTTATTAGAAAAAGCTCAAACTGATAAGAATCGCTGGATAGTCAAATGGTTAGAATCAGAAATTTCTGAAGTACAGACCAAGCTCAATGCATAAGAAAATTCAACAAGTCAATATACACGGACCAGATGACATTCTTCTGGATGACGTGGATTATCCTAAATTAGGCTCTCACGATATTATAGTTAAGATTAAGTGTTGCGGGATATGCGGTACAGATCTAGGCTATTTAGCTTCTGGAGGCCTTATGGGTCCTCAAGATCATTTGATGCCTCTAGGTCATGAAATGTCGGGGGAGGTGGTTGATGTGGGCAGTGATGTGGTTGACATAGAACTGAATTCACATGTCGCCATTAATCCAATGTCAAATAATAATAATATTGGTAATGGTGGATCTGAGGGAGGGATGACTGATTATTTGCTTGTTAGAAATGCAGTGATTGATGAGAATGTTTTTATTCTTCCTAACAACACTTCTTTTGAAGTAGGAGCTTTAGTTGAACCATTTGCAGTAGCCCTACGTTCAATTAATCGATCGAATGTCAACTCAGAATCACATGTTGCTGTCTTAGGTCTAGGATGTATTGGCTTAGCCGTGGCAATATTACTAGACTATTTTGGATATAAAAAAATAATTACCTTAGACATATCATCATATAGATCTAATTGTGCAAATAATATCCACAATGTTGAATCATATGATCATTGGGATAATTTTATAGATAATTTAAAAAACACTCATGGTAGTGAGAATCTATTTGGTATGGAGGTGGTAGGAACAGATGTTTTTATTGATTGCACAGGAAGCCATTCATTGGTTAATAAGATCATTAATATTTCAAAACCTAACTCAAGAATTGTTATTACAGGGCTACATAAAGAACCTGCTTTAGTGGACTTTAGAGGTGTTTTAATGAGAGAACTTGAATTAAGTGCCTCTATGGCTTACTCAAGCAAGGAATTTAAAGAATCTTTAGATATATTATCAAGCAATAAAATTAACCTTCAAACGGTCATCAGTCATAAATTTACACTTGCTGAGTTTAAAGAAGCTTTCAAGACGGCTGGAAATGGAGAAATTTCAGGCAAGGTGATGTTTGATATATGAAGACTATATTTACTAAGCTTGGTTACCCAATATGTGTAATTCTATTAATTGGCATTTCAATTATTCTTGTACAAAACAATTTTTCAGCATTGGAAGTTCTTTTATTTGCTTCATTGGGCTCAATAATTTTTATGCTAATAGGAGAGCTCGCATTCCCTTTATTTAAAAAGTGGTCTCCTAGTTTTAAAGAAAATGTTGGCCCAGATATTGGTTTATTCACAATTAATTATGTTCTATTACAAAGTCATATACTGCAAATATTTTTAGCTGGGATTGCAATTCAATTTGCTGGAGGAGGAGTAGGTGTTTGGCCAACGCAATTACCAATTGTAATCCAACTTATTATTGCTTTGGTAGTGTCAGAGTTTGGTTTGTATTGGTGGCATAGAGCCTCACATGAGATCCCTATTTTATGGAGATTTCATAGAATACATCATAATCCAAAAAGGCTCTACTGGTTTAATGCCACAAGGTTCCACTATGTTGATGTAACGATTCTTCAAGTTTGCGGAATGATGCCATTGTTATTTTTGGGAGCAGAAGATCAGATAATAGTTCTTGTAACAATTTTTAGTACAGTCCACGGGTATTGGCAGCATATCAATGCAGAACAAGACCAAGGGTTTCTGAATTACTTTTTTTCAGGACCCCAACTCCATAGATGGCATCATAATATTAGACAAGATATAGCAAATCATAATTATGGAAATAATTTAATCATTTGGGACCATGTATTTGGTACTTTTTTGTGGCCCAGGAATGATGAAGACATCCACAATATCGGTGTAAAGAATGATTCTTCAATCAACCCAATAGATTTAGTGGTTAATCCATTCAGAAAGAATTAATCAGCCAACATTTTTTTTAAAATATTATTCACTGATTGAGGGTTAGCCTTACCATGAGATGCCTTCATGACTTGTCCTACAAAAAATCCAAATAATTTATCTTTACCACTTTTATATGCTGCTACTTGACCGGGGTTCTGATCAAAGAGATTTTGAATAATAGCCTGTATCTCTTCATCATCACTTATTTGTGTTAAACCCTGTTTTTCAATAATTTTTTTAGGGTTTTTTCCAGACTCCCAAGTTTCATCAAGAACAGTCTTAGCTATCTTGCCAGAAATTGTTCCGTCGGATATTAGATTGATAAGAACTGCAATATTTTTTGGCGTTAACTTAGATTCATTTATCTCTATTAAATGCTTATTTAATAAAGCATTTACCTCTCCAACAAGGAATTTAGACAAGAGATCAATATCTTTTACTTGTTTAGATGCTGATTCAAAGAATCCTGATAAAGCTTTTGAATTTGAAAGTATCCTTGCTTGGCTTTCTGTTAGGTTCATTTCTCTAATGTATCTAGTTAATTTCTCTTTTGGTAGCTCAGGAAGATTTTTTTTAATAGCTTGAACCTCTTTATCTGTAATTACTACTGGTAACAAGTCTGGTTCAGGAAAGTATCGATAATCATTTGCAAATTCTTTTGAGCGCATAGGCCGTGTTTCATTCTTTACGCTATCATAAAGTCGCGTTTCTTGAATTACAGTCCCACCAGACTCTAAAACATTTATCTGTCTATTTATTTCAAAATCTATAGCTTTTTCAATAAATTTAAATGAATTAATATTCTTGATTTCTGTTCTTATACCGAGCTCAGATGTTCCTGCTGCTCTGACTGATACATTTGCATCACATCGTAATGATCCTTGTGACATATTGCCATCAGAAACTTCCAGGAAAGTTACCAATTGATGTAAGGCTTTCATATATGCTACCGCTTCTTTTGCACTAGCCATCTCTGGTTCAGATACAATTTCTAAAAGAGGTGTTCCTGCTCTATTCAGATCCACCCCAGTCCCTTCCATGCCTTCATGAATAGATTTTCCTGCATCTTCTTCTAGGTGAGCTCTAGTTATATTAATGACTTTATTTGCACCTCCAATATCTATGATGATCCTACCTCCACTTACTATAGGCACATCCATTTGTGTAATTTGGTAACCTTTGGGTAGATCAGGATAAAAATAATTTTTTCTGTCAAATAACGATGTTTGATTTATATTTGCTTCAACTGCTAGACCAAAGCTTATGGCTTTATAGAATGCTTCCTTGTTTACAGTCGGTAGCACACCAGGGAGACCACAATCAACAAGATTCACATTGGTATTAGGCTCATTTCCAAACTTTGTTGAAGCTCTAGAGAACAACTTTGTGGTAGTTGAAAGCTGGACATGAGCCTCTAATCCAATGACAGTTTCCCAGCTCATAACCATTCCTCTAATGAAGGTTTCTTATTATGGAAATCAGTATTCTTTTGAAAGATATTTGCAACATTTAAGATAGTTTCTTCATCAAGATAGTCACCAATTAATTGAAGCCCAATAGGTAAACCATTAATTTCACCATGTGGCATTGAAAGGGCAGGTAGGCCTGCAAGATTACTTGAAATTGTATAAAGATCTTCTAAATAAAGTTGCGTTGGATCATTTTGTCCTTTTGATCCAATTTTAAATGCCTCACTTGGAGATGTTGGCGTCATTATTAAGTCAACTTTCTTAAATGCTTTTTCAAAATCTTCTTTAATGAGCCTCCTAACTTGCTGAGCTTTTTTATAATAAGCATCATAATATCCAGATGAAAGGACGTAAGTTCCTATTAAGATACGTCTTTTTACCTCATCTCCAAATCCTTCTGTCCTTGAATTAATATATAAGGACTCTAGGTCTTGCGCATTCTTGCTACGATGACCAAATTTTATTCCATCATATCTTGATAGATTAGAGGAGCATTCTGCCGGAGCTATTACATAATAAGTAGGCACAGAATAAATAATATTAGGTAACGATATAGTCTTTATTTTACACCCGATTGATTCAAGAGTTTGAATAGAATTTTCAAAGGTTGTAGCAACATCTTTAGGAACATCATCAGTCATAAACTCTTTAACTATACCAATTGTCTTCTTTCCCAGTGGCGCATTAACTTTAGAACTGAATTTAGGTGCTTTGATATCTAATGAGGTCGTATCCTTTTCATCAAAACCAGCCATCTTATCAAGAATCAATGCACAATCTTCAGCAGTTCTACAAATTGGCCCAGCTTGATCAAGGCTTGATGCAAAAGCAACCATCCCCCAACGCGATACTCTTCCATAAGTAGGTTTAATACCTGTGACGCCACACAAAGCTGCAGGTTGCCTTATAGATCCTCCGGTATCTGTTCCAGTAGCTGCTGGAACTATTCCAGCAGCTACTGCTATAGCTGAGCCGCCTGAACTTCCTCCGGGTATATAGTCTTTTTTCCAAGGATTATGAGCAGGCTTATAAAAGCTTGTTTCAGTAGTTGATCCCATAGCAAACTCATCCATATTAGTCTTACCTACATTAATTACATCAGCATTCTCCAGATTTGATACGACAGTAGCATCATAAGGGGGCGTAAAGTTTGATAACATCTTAGACCCGCAGGTTGTTAATGTTCCTTGAGTGCAAAATAAATCTTTATGAGCAATTGGAATTCCAGATATTGATGTATTTGATTTTGACAAATCTAAATCTTTTGCTTTTCTTAAAGCATACTCATCATTCGTAGTAATAAAGCAATTTAAATCACTTAATTGATTTATTAAATCAAGAGTCTCTTGAATTAACTCAACATGAGAAATTTTATTTTCACGTAATAATTTTTTAATTTCTGTAATAGTTTTAAACTGAATACTCATTCCACTACCTTTGGAACAATAAAGTAATCTTTATCTGATTCAGGTGCATTTTTTAAAAACTCTTCTTTTTTATTATCTGAAAGGGGCTTATCTTCAAATTTTCTTGATGTTTGCTCTAAAGGATTGAACAGAGGTTTGATCTTTTTTGTATTAACTGAATTCAACTTGTCTATCATTTCAACTATATTATCAAGATCACTTATGATCTTTTCTTTATATTTATCATCAATCTTTAGTCTTGATAAGTAACAAATTGTTCTGACTGTTTCATTATCCATATGATATTATTGTCATTTGAAGCGCAATGTTAAACTAATTGGGCTTTTTTTTGTATTTTAATGTGAGAATAAAAATTGGAATTTAACGTATTTAAAAGTGTTCGAGGGTTTTTTTCGAATGATTTGTCAATTGATCTAGGCACAGCAAATACACTTATATATACCAAAGAAGTAGGTATTGTATTAAATGAGCCCAGTGTAGTTGCTATTAGGGAGTCTAAAGGACAAAAGACTGTTGTAGCTGTGGGCCATGAAGCAAAAAAGATGCTAGGAAGAACCCCTGGCAATATGAAAGCTATTCGACCTCTTTCTGAAGGTGTTATTGCCGATTTCCAAGTAACTGAAAAAATGTTGCAACATTTTATTGCCTTAGTTCACGAAAAACGCTTTATTAAACCTAGCCCAAGAGTATTAGTTTGTGTTCCTTGTAGATCTACGCAGGTTGAAAGACGTGCAATAAGAGAATCAGTATTAGGTGCTGGTGCTAGAGATGTAAAGCTTATAGAGGAGCCTATGGCAGCTGCAATTGGCGCTGGCCTACCTGTTGAAGAAGCAAATGGCAATATGGTAGTTGATATTGGTGGTGGAACTTCAGAAATTGCAATCTTATCTATGAATGGAGTTGTTTATTCTGAATCAGTAAAAATAGGTGGAGATAAGATGGATGAATCCATTACTTCTTGGGTTCGTAGGAATTATGGTTGTGTAATAGGTGAATCTACAGCTGAAAAAATTAAGCACAATGTTGGATGTGCTACTGATGAATCAGCAAAAGAAGAAATAAATGTAACTGGAAGAAATCTTGCAGAAGGTATACCCCAAAGCTTTATTCTCTCAAGTCACCAAATTTTTGAAGCTATGAAAGATCCTTTAAATGGAATAGTTCGAGCTATTAGAAATGCATTGGAGCTATCACCTCCAGAGCTGTCTGCTGATATTGCCGAAAGAGGGATTGTTTTAACAGGAGGAGGTGCTTTATTAAGAGATATCGATAAACTGATTGCAAACTCAACAGGCATCCCTGTTTTAGTTGCAGAAGATCCATTAACTTGTGTTGCTAGAGGCGGGGGACAGGCTCTAGAAATCATGGATAAATACGAAATAGATCTATTATCAACAGAGTAGATTAAAATGGCGAGAAATACGCCAACATATACACCAAAATTTTCATACTTTTTAGCGCTTTTATTAGCTATTTTATTTTTAATAGCAGATTTTCGATTTCAAGCATTTAATTCTGTTAGGTCTGCAATGAAATGGCCTTTATTTCAATCAGAACGATTTATTATTTATATTAAAGATGGATTTTTCGATAGTATCAAATACTTCCAATCAAAGTCTCAGATTATAGAAGAAAATCATCAACTAAAATCAAAAATTACAAGCTATGAATTAATTTCTGTCTTGAATGAAGATGTATCTAACGTTCTTAATCATGAAAAAGACATATTAAATAAAAGAAGAGTAGTTAGTTTTGATACAGATCTATATTTTTGTTGTGGCACCCACCGCTTATTTATTCAGTCTAATGAACTAATCAAAGAAGACCATTATGTTGTTAACCCCTCAGGCTTGATTGGACAGTTATTTGACATCAACAATTCTTTAGCAGAGATTATCTTACTATCAGACAAAGATCATAAAATTCCAATCATGAATGAGGACCTTGGTTTATTTTGTAATGCTTATGGATCTGGCAAACCACGATTGATCTTTTGTGATATTCAAGGAATGAATCTATCAATAGGTAATTTGATTGATCAAGAGGTATATTCTTCCGGGTTTGGAGGCATATTTCCAAGAGGTATGATAGTTGGCAAAATTATACAGATCGAAGATAAAGAGAATGATATTCAAATGCTTTATATTAATTTAGTAGGCGATCCTCTAAGTTCAAGCATAATTTCTATGATCCAATCATCATGAAGAAATCCAGTATCACAAAAATTTATCTTTCTTTATTCTTTGCTTTAATCTTTGATAATATTTTTTCTTTTCAAATTGGTAGTTATTACCTCGAATCAAATCTAGTTTATTTAATATTTGGTTACTGGATTTTTGCTTTACCAGAAAAGCTAAGAGTATTTCATTCATTCACTATGGGTTTGATCATTGACTTACTCTCAGGGTCATGGATTGGTTTTTATACCTCTATGTTTGTATTCTTTTCTTACATTATTCATGTTTATGCATATACATTTAGACTATTTTCATATTTACAACTTTCAATATTTTTTGGTATGACAGCAACTTTTATCACAGCTTTAAAGTTTCTGATAAGTTACCCAGAGAGCTATTCCTACATTAATATCTTTTTAAGTCTTATATTTAATATCCTTTTTTGGTTTCCTATATACAAAATCATGCGCTTTTATAGACAAAGATACTTGTAAACGTGAATTGGCCTAAGAAATTATTAATTTTTATCTTGATACTAGTTGTATTATTTATAACAATCTCAGCATCATTGCTTTATAGCTTTCAACATCATCCAAAAAGTACTTTTACATTTATTGATAGATATTTTATTGATAACAGTGATTTTAAATTTGGAGAAGTAAAAAATTCTGGCTCATTCTTTGAGCCAATTATAGATATTGATGAAGTTGAATTAATTCAAAAAAGCAATGGATCAATCAGCAATATCAATAATATCAAATTCTCTATTAACACCTTTCAAAGTATTTTAGGATGGAAATTTGTTGTAGAAGGTTTCAGTTTCGATTCTAAGTCTTTCACAATTGCGTCCCCTAAACTATTAATGAGTAGCAAAAAAACCATGTTTGAGGATCTTATCATTACATCAAATGACAGATCATTAATTTTAAACAGAGGAACAATTTTTAGATTAAATACCATGACTCATATAAAAAGTGATAGAGGCTTTGTAGACCAGATTATTGGTGAAGATATTGATATCAGAATAGATCCTCAGAATAAGCTAATAGAATATTCATCGATTCATGATATTAGTGATAGTGAATTAGAGTTTATATCTTCTTTAACTAATTTTAACTTCAATATCTTGATGCTTAAAGATGGTATTACTGCATCAAACTATGGCACCTATGATTATGGCAATAAAATATTTAATAATATCACTGAAATTTCTAACTTAAGAACGGGCACAATAACTTTCCAAGAATATCAATTACAGCTAACGAATGGGCTATTAAAAATTACTAATTTTAGTGCATTAGAAGGTTCTTTAGACATCAACTTTGATGATCAAAGTATTGATATTAAACTTTTGGGTGAGTCCCTTAGATCAGACCCATATATAGAAGTGATGACTTCTATATTTTTGGATACACAAGATTTTTATCAAGATTCCAATTTTTTATCTATTAAGGGGAGAGCACAATATGAAATAATTGGTAAATACTCTGCAAACAAACAAGAGACAGTATTTTCTAGTAATTTGAAGGGTATTGAAATCTATTCACCACTTTCATATTTAGAGAAAAGTAAAGATGAAATCTTAGATACCTCAATTACATTGTTAGGTATCGAAAAACCAAGCATTCAAATAAAGAATAAGAAAGTTGATGCTATCTTTAGTGATATTTCATCTTTACAGGGAAAGATTTTTATTGGCGAAAGTAATAAATATCTTGATAAGCCATTAGCATCAAAAACACACCAAGGTCTGCACTTATATCTAGATTTACCCATTTTTAATATTTTAGAAATACAAGGTGTATTAGAAGACAGCGCCAATCACAAGCAATCACTTGATTTACTAAAAGTATGGTTTCATTTCCAAGAGCTTTTACTCTTTGACAATAATTTTGTTAATCAGGAAGGTGAAGCCATATTTCAAAATAACATATTTAGGGTTGATATGAATAAAGGATCTTTTACAGGTTCATTTTTTAATGATGCTTCAGGGTTTCTAAGATTAGATCTAAAAAACTTTAAATTATTTTCAAATAAATCTAATCTGAATAACAATCAAAATTTAATACCTAAACAACTTAATCTTAGGCTAACACTTACAGATTCACAGATTGACAGATTAGACATTGAAGATCTTTCTGTCTATATACAAAAATCTGGTACAAAGCTTGGCATAAATAAGATTATTCTAAGATCAAATCTGATAAATATTATTCCTAATGATAAATACCAAGAAAATTTTTTGCTATATGATTCTCATAAGGATTTATACGTAATTCATGGGGTATTTATCCTCAATGACTTATCTAGTATTCCATTTTTAACTTCTACAGATGATTTTAGAGTTGGTTATGCAAATTTAGATTTTGATCTCCAATTTAATGATATTAAAAATATTAAGAACATAGAAGGATCTCAAGATATCCTTCTTAAGGACCTTAGTTGGTCTGGATATTTACCAAATTCTAGGTTATTGAACCTGATGGGAATTCTTAATTTAAAAAATATTATTGGAAAAGTATCAAACCTTGACTTAAGTTTAGATGAGTATGCTGTAACTGAAATAGATAGATTGGATGGAGAGTTTATTTTCAATAAATCTTCAATGAGATTGCCTAAGACACTTTCATTAGAAACCAATGCCGCTAAGATGAAATGGGATGGAAAAGTTTACAAGAATAATTCTGGAGAGTTAGAGAATCTAGATTTAACGCTTGACTTGAGATTTAGGGTTGCTGAAAACATACCATGGTATGCAGGCATATTTGCTGGGTTGCCTGCTGCAGCAGGCTCATATATCTTAGGAGAAGTTTTTGAAGAAGACATTAATAATTTCTCAACCCTAAATTTTGAGATCAAAGGCACTCTAGAAGACCCTGTAGTTATAAGGATTGATTAAAACAAGAAAATAGCTGCTAGTCCTAAAAATGAGAAAAATCCAACCACATCAGTAACTGTTGTAACAACAACGCTCCCAGCAATAGCAGGATCTTGCTTCATTTTTCTGAGAACCATTGGTACAAATATTCCAGCTATTACAGAACTGATAAGATTAATAACAAGCGCAAGACATATCAGAATCGATAAGACTATTTCTTCAAACCATAAATAAGTTATTACAGCAATTAAGAAGGATAAGAGGATCCCATTAATAATTGATACTGCTAACTCTCGTTTGAACAACCACTTAATGTTTGACTTTCCTATTTGCTGAAGGGTTAACCCTCTTATAACAATTGTAAGAGTTTGAGTTGCGGCTACGCCACCCATACTTGCAACGACAGGCATCAAAACAGCTAAATATACTAATTTTTCAATCGTATCTTGAAATAGATTAATTGTTATAGCGGCAATAAATGCTGTAAAAAGGTTGATAGATAACCAGATAACTCTTGATCTTGCAGCTCTTGCAGGAGCAGCAAAAGTGTCTTCAGCTATACCTGTCATACCCATGAGATTTTGATCAGCATCTTCACGAATAACATCAACTACATCATCAACAGTTATTCTTCCCAACAGCTTATTCTGCTCATCAATTACCCCTGCTGAGACCCAATTATTTTGCTCAAATTGCCTAGAAACTTGCTTATCATCAGTTAAAGCAAAGATGGGTTGAATATTAGTTTCCATTACATCTTTTACAGATAAACCCGGATCAGAAACTAAAATTTTTGATATTGGAAGCTCGCCTAAGTACTTATCTTCTTTAGAAACCACAAAGATCTTATCAGTATTTTGAGGCAATTCTTTTTTTGCTCTTAGATATCTTATAACATCTTCAAGAGTGTCTTTAGGAGTAATACTTATAACATCTGTATTTAAGAGACCACCAGCAGAATCTTCTGGATACTCTAAGACTGCTTCGATCCTAATTCGATCTTGATAAGATATTCTTGATAAAAAGTCTTCGATTTGAGTTTTAGAAAGCCCTTGGAGAATATCCACTAACTCATCAAGCTCTAAATCAGAAATAATATCTACCAAATCATCTGGTTTGATCTCAGCTAGAAGTTCCTGTTGTATTTCATCATGCAGCTCCGATAGAATTTCACCTTCTTTTTCTTTATTGACTAACGACCATAATAATGTCCTTTCTTTTGGAGGCATGGATTCAATCGAATGGGCAATTTCTGGAGGACTCATTTCATCAAGGCGATGTTTAATTTGATTTAAAGATAATTGATCATTCTCATCTTTTATCATATTAAAAAGCTTATCAGTTATAGACTCTTGTGAAATATGATCTTTCATAATTTAAAATTTATCTTTTCCTTGAGTTGGGAATATTCGATTTAATACGATACTTATTAACAGTCCTTCTAGATAAATTGAAACCTCGTTTATTTAAAATAATAGAAATTTTTTGATCACTTATCTTATTGTTTGAAGAACTAATAATTTCTTTAATCTCTCTCATTAAGTTCAATGGAGAAACTTTTTTAGATCTCGACACCGAAGACATTAGAAGAGATTTCATTGGTATGATACCTCCATCATATTGAACATACTTAGACCTAAGTATTCTTGAGACAGTTGATGGAGATAACTTTAAGGCAATAGCTATTTGCTTGCTTGTTAAAGGCTCTAAGTCTAATGAAGTTTTTGTTAAGAATGCTTCTTGAACCTGACATATATACTTGCCAACTTTGAAGACATTCTCATTTCTTTTATTTATTGCTCTAATAAACCATTTTGCTTCGTTAATTTTATGGCTTATATCTTTATTGATTTGATCTTTATTTTTCTTAGTTAATGCTATTAACTCTTCATCTATTTGAAGGTTTGGGAGACCAGATTCAAAAAATTTTATCTCAACATCATCGTTGTATTTTCTTATTGAGATATCAGGTTGAATATATTCAGATTTTTGAAAAGATAGTCCCGGGCTCAGATCACAATCTTTTATAGCAGAAATAGTTTTCTCTATATCTCTTTCGTTATATTCAGTTTTTAGAGATAACTTTATTTTCTCTAAAGATTTTGTTTGAGGAGAATTCAAAATTTTGTTTGCAATTTTGATAATAGTCAAATCTTTTATTTTTTTATCAAGTTGTATCTTTATTAATTCTTTATAGTCTCTTGCTCCTACTCCAAGGGGAGATAAATATTGAATGATATCAGTTAAATTCTGGAAAATTTCTTCTTCATTGCACTCATAATTCAGCTGTTTTGATAACTCTTCAATATCAGCATCTAACATGCCATTTTCGTTAAGATTATAAATTATTACATATAAGATTTTTTTATCTCTATCATTAATTTTCATCTCGTCAATTTGATAAATAAGGTGATCTATCAGAGTTTCATCTGATGACTGATTATCATAGTAATCATTGAGATTGTCTGAATATTCGCTAAAACTTTCATTTATTAAAAAAGGATTATCTTCTATCTTTGAGCTTATTTTCGCTATCAACTCACTTCTAGATAACTGGAGTAATTCAATCGATTTTCTCAAAGCTGGAGTCATCGATAGATTTTGTTTTTGTTGGATAGCGCGTACTAGCTTGATCGACATCTAATTAAATGTTTTACCAAAGTATTTTTCTTTAGCAATAGGATCATTAATGATTTCATTTTTTGATCCTGATGCAACAATCTTACCTTCACTTAAAATATAGGAAGAATCACATATCTGTAATGTATCTCGGACATTATGATCTGTGATTAGTACAGAAATACCAAGATTTTTAACTATACCCAATGTGTCCTTAATTTCATCAACAGCAATTGGGTCAATTCCAGCAAATGGCTCATCTAAAAGCAAAATAGATGGGTTTCCAATCAGTGTTCTTGCTATTTCAGTTTTTCTTCTTTCCCCGCCAGATAAAACCCTACCTTTTTTATAAAAGACTTCTGTAAGATTAAATTTATCTATCAAATCATCTATCTCTATTAAATTTGATTGGTCTTTAATAAGCTGTCTAATCCCCAAAATATTCTCTTGAACAGTTAAATCTGGGAAGATAGATGACTCTTGAGGTAGGTAAGCTAAGCCGACTTTTGATCTTTCATGTAATGGCATTTGGCTTACATCTTGGTTTTGTAGTTTGATAATTCCGCTATCAAAATTGGTTAAACCAGCAATGATATAGAATGTTGATGTTTTTCCTGCACCATTTGGACCAAGCAATCCAACAATCTTATTCTTTTGTACCTCTAAGGATATATTATCAATAATCGTTTTTTCACGAATAGTCTTTATGAGGTTTTTAGCCTCTAATATATTTTTCATTTAAGGGCCACTATTTAAGATGTAATCTATTCTTTCAGATTTCATTTCGCCTTCAGATGTAATCAAATGGGCATTTCCAATCATCTCAACTTTTATTTGAGGAAATAAAATAATTTTATTTGCTTTTCCTTCAAGATTATCTTGAATAATTTTAAATTCAGCTTGCATCCCCTCAATTTCAATCTTTTCTTCATTCATTTTAATATGTGATGAGCTCCCAATAATCATAAATTCTGGAGATTTAATTATGATATTCTTTTTAAGAAAAAGTGTTTTCTTCTCATTGTTATAAACTATCTCATCAGCTTTAACTTGTATATTGCTAATTGCAGCTACAACCAATGGATGTATTATAAGTAATGAAAGTAAGAAGAATAACCTCATCTATGTTTTTAAACTATCCCAGCCTCTAAAAGTGAATGCATTGTTATGATAGAACAATCATAATTTTTTGATTTACTTGTGACAACCAATGTAAAGATCTTATTTGTTTCCATTAAATTTGCAGCATCTATAGCTAATTTATTTTCATCAATTGCTACAAAGCTTTTTGTCATCACTGTTTCAACTAGAGTATTTTCAAGATCGCAACCCTCATTAAGTGCTCGCCTTAGATCACCATCAGTAAAAATACCCTGAATATTCTTTTTATTACCTACAAGAGTCATACCTAATTTTTTACTAGACACCTCAAGAATAGTTTGTTTCAAAGATGTATCCTTTGAAACAATTGGAACATCTGTATTATTTATTGCTAAATCTTTAACATATGTTGTTAATTTTTTTCCTAATGATCCAGCTGGGTGACTTTTAGCAAAATCCTCTTTAGAAAAATTCTTTGATTCTAATAATGCAATTGCGATCGCGTCTCCAATTACCATAAAGGCTGTAGTTGAGCTTGTAGGAGCCAAGTTATGTGGGCATGCTTCTTTAGATACTTTTATCTGAAGGCTTGATGTGGATGCTTTGGCAATAGTCGAATCATTACTATTTGTGATAGCAAAAATTGATCCAACTGACCTTTTTAAAGATGGCATTATTTGAGTAATCTCTTTAGTTTCTCCAGAATTTGAAAAGATTATCACCCCATCATCTTTACTCATCATTCCTAAATCACCATGAGCTGCTTCAGTAGGGTGTATAAAAAATGAGGGTGAGCCAGTACTTGCAAGCGTAGCAGAAACTTTTTGCGCTATATGCCCAGACTTCCCAACACCCATCAAGATGACCTTTCCTTTTAGCGAAACAATGCTCTGACATAATTGATCAAAATTTTTATCAATTTGAGTCTTAAGGCCTAAAATTTCTTTTGCTTGTATATCAATTGTTTTTAAAGCTGAATTAGTAAATTTGATTGATTTCATAATCAAATCTTAACCCAACACTAATGTTATAATGAAGCTTATGAAGAAAGTTTTTTTTCTATACTCTTTATTATCTTTAATTCAGCCTGTCTTTTCTGAAAATATCAACCCTGAGATCTTGATAGATTTAAAGGCACAAGAAATGGTTGCAGTCATAGTGTCTAACCAGGATTTATATTCCACAGATCCTGAAGCTTTTAAAGATAAAATCAAAGATATTTTTGAGCCATTAGTAGATTTTAGAAGGGTTGCTGCAAGCGTAATGGGTAAAAAGTTATATTTAGAGGCATCTCCAGAGCAAAGGAAGTTATTTATTGAAGTCTTTAAAAAATCATTATTAGATACTTATACAGATACTTTAGCTCAATGGGGAGATCAAACAATCGTTACAATGTTCTCAGAAAAACAAACCTTTGAAAGAATTGAAGATATTAATCAGAGCCTAAAAACCGAAAATAATTCTTATCCAATTACATACAAGGTCAGACAATCCAAAGGCGAATGGAAAATTATCAACATTATAGTAAATGGCGTGAATCTTGGCTTAACTTTCAGGAGTCAATTTAGAGCATTAGCTGAAGAGTATAAGGGAGATATTAATTTGGTTATTGAGAACTGGTCAGGGGATGCTGGGATAACATATTAAATCTATGGATCAACATAAAATATTATCTCTAATTAGGGAAAGATTTTCAGAGGCCACAATCAGTTTTATTGAAGATGATTGCAATTCCGTTCTTGAAATTGTTAGCTCTGATTTTGAACACTTGTCATTGCTAGAGAGACACAGAATAGTTATGGGAGTGCTTTCTGATTATTTTAAATCAGGAGAGCTACACTCTTTAAGTTTAAAGGTATCTACCCCTCAGGAAAATCAATAGTGGAAAAATTAAGAATTCAAGGTGGAGAGCGCCTATCAGGAATAATAGAATGTTCGGGATCAAAGAATGCCGCTTTACCAATGCTAGCAGCATCAATTCTATCTGACGAAGAAATAATATTTGATAATTTACCTTATTTACAAGACATAACTACAATGTTTGAACTGCTAGGCTCAATGGGAGCAGACATCATTCTTGATGAGTCCATGAAGTTTAGTATTAGCACTGCAAATATAAATAGCTTTGAAGCAAGATATGAACTTGTTAAAACTATGAGAGCTTCCATTCTGGTACTAGGTGCATTATTAGGAAGATATGGCCAAGCTAAAATAGCACTACCTGGAGGTTGTGCAATAGGCTCAAGACCAGTTAATTATCATCTTGATGCATTAAAAATGCTTGGTGCAGAAATAGAGCTCAAGAATGGATATATTAATGCAAAGACCAGTGGTTTAATTGGTGCAGATATAACTTTTGGAGGCATAACAGTAACTGGCACAGAGAACTTGATGATGGCAGCAGTTCTTGCTAAGGGAAAAACTATTTTACGCAATGTTGCTCGAGAACCAGAAGTAAGCGATCTCGCTAATTTTTTAAACTTATTAGGTGGGAATATTCAGGGAGCTGGAAGTGATACTATTACCATTAAAGGTGTCAAGGAGTTAAAGACAACTGAAATAAAGGTTCCATCTGATCGAATAGAGGCTGGAACTTATTTAACTGCAGCAGCTTTAACAAAGGGAGACATTACAGTCAATAACATCGATTCGACTAGATTAGGTAATATTATTAATAAGTTAGAGCTTGCTGGTGCTTCAATCCAAGCAAAAAAAGACTCTGTATCCTTGTTAATGAGTAAGGATATTAGTCCAGTTGATATCACCACCGAACCATTTCCTGGATTTCCAACTGATATGCAAGCCCAATTTACGGTATTGAATTCACTTTCTGAAGGTTCAGCTGTTATCTCTGAGAATATTTTTGAAAATAGATTTATGCATGTTCAGGAATTAGTCAGAATGGGATGTGACATCACAATTAAAGGAAATAATGCCTTTATCAAAGGTGTAAGAGAGCTTAATGGAGCTCCAGTAATGGCAACTGATTTAAGAGCTTCAGCGAGTTTAATTTTAGCTGGTTTGTGTGCAAATGGAGAGACAATAGTTGATAGGATTTATCATATCGATAGAGGATATGAAAGGATAGAAGAAAAGCTATCATATCTTGGAGCTAATATAGAAAGACTACCTAAATAGGCTCTGAAATAACTTCCAATTTTTTTATTTTTTTCTGCTTGTTAATTACCTCAAATTTAACTGAGTCACCAGGAAAAGCACTTTTTAACACAAATGTTAGTTGCTGCCATGTAGCTTCTTTTCCATTGATTTTGATAATACAATCCCCTTCACTAATATTATTATTGCTTCTCAAAGGCCCACCCTGTTTTAACTCAATTATTTCTAAACAATTCTGAATTCTATTGTTTAAGACTATCCTTCTATTTCTAACTCTTAGATCTCCAATCCAAGCTTTTTTAGCCTCGCCAAATCTTATCAATTGCGAAGATATATCAGCTACTTTAGATATAGGAAGAGCAAAACTTATACCAGCATAAGATCCTGTATTAGAATAAATTCGAGAATTAATCCCAATCAACCTACCTTCTTCATTAATTAAAGCTCCGCCAGAGTTACCTGGATTAACAGCTGCATCAGTTTGTATTAGCTCAAGGTATGGATTTCCATAGTCTCTTCCAGTAGCGCTAATGATTCCTCTTGTGAGGGTTACCCCGATACCATATGGGTTGCCAATAGCGTACACTACATCACCAACATTAATAGGCTCGTTTTCAACAATAGGAATTGGTTTTAGCTCATGTGAGTTAGAAGGATTAATTTTAATTATTGCTATATCTGATCTTGCATCAATACCTACAATTTTTCCTTCAAATACATCTCCATTATGAACTTCTATAATAATATTTTTTTGTCCTAAGATCACATGAAGGTTGGTAACGATATAGCCTTCTGAAGAGATTATTACTCCTGAACCAATATTTGTATTGTCTATTTGTTTATAATTTGATGCATCAATGCTAGTAATTATTTTAATATTAACTACTGATTCAATTGCAGACTTGATATTATTTGATTCCTTTATGGAGCTAATTAAAAAATAACTAACAACTAGAATGCTAATAACACTTAATAATGCGCTTATCAAAACCAATGTTGTATTAAATTTTGTATTCATTTTTATAGCTTTATGAACATCACCGACTCTTTAATTACTAGGTTATCAGAAAATGGAATTTTTCTTGATAAAGATCAAGAAAAATTTCTTAATGCTCTTAACCAAAATCCATTATATAAAAAATCTTCTCATGGATTACTCACATCCAAGCAATTACCAAGCATATATTTATATGGCAACGTTGGTAGAGGAAAAACTATGATTTTAAAAGAAGTAGCTAGCCTCTTTTATAAAAAAATAAACTTTTTTCATTATATAGATTTTATTGAGCTCATACATCATATGATGAGAGACAAGAAATTAAGCAAAAATCCTTTACTGTCAGTTTCAAAGAATATTAGAAAAAAATACGAATTTATTTTTATTGATGAATTTCAAATTGAGGACATTGCTGATGCAATGATAATAGGGAAAGTCTTATATGAACTTAATAGAATCGGAACAAAATTTGCAATAACCTCTAACTCGAGCCTAGATAACTTGTATAAAGATGGTTTGCAAAGAGAAAAATTTATTAAGTCAGTCAGTTTTATCAAAAATGATTTTCTTTATTATGAATTGAAGGGAGCGCTTGATTATAGGATAAGAGAAATTATTGATTATGAATCAAATAGCTTGGATAAGTACTCTTTAGAGAGCGTTCAAAGAGTCATAAGCAAAACTTTTAAAACAGATAATCTGCATAGAGAGGATATTGAAGTTAATTCAAGAACTTTTAGTTGTTTAGGCAAATCTGATACATTTATATGGCTGAGTTTCAAAGATTTTTTTTCTTCTCCTACCTCCTCAAAAGACTTTAAATCTTTGATAGATAGATTTCATTGGATCATTTTAAGTGATTTTGTAATCCAAGATGACACCACAGCCGATAGTGTTAGGAGGTTTATTAGTTTTCTTGATATTGCATATGTGAAAAAGTCCAAGGTTAAATTCTTTTACCCATATGATCATTTAAGAACCTTATATACGGGAGAAATTTTAATTGATTTATGGCAAAGAGCTTCTAGTCGAATATCTGAGATGGTTACTAAAGAGTATCTGTATGATTAACTTACACAATCCATAGAGAAAATGATTGATAAAATCTCATTCAGACATTAAGATTCACGTCTATTTTTCTATAAATTATGAAAACTAAGTCATTAAGAAAAGAGGATGTTGTGCATGATTGGTATGTTGCGGATGCAACTGACCAAGTGTTAGGAAGATTTGCATCTAAAATTGCTGATAAGCTTAGAGGCAAAGATAAAGCAACGTATACCCCTCATGTTGATGGAGGAGATTTTGTAATAGTCTTAAATGCTAGAAAAATCAAAGTGACTGGGAATAAAGCTCATAATAAGAGTTATTTCAGTCATTCTTTATATCCAGGTGGGCTAAAGATAAAGTCATTCAAACAAATGCAAACCAATAAGCCAACAGAAATTATAAGATTAGCAGTTAAAGGAATGCTTCCAAAGAATAAACTTAGAAATGTAATCATAAAAAAATTAAAGATATATTCTGGAAGTGAACACCCTCATGATTCACAAAAACCAAAAAAATGGAAGATATAGATGACACAAATTCATTACGCAACTGGTAGAAGAAAAACATCATCAGCTAGAGTTTATTTATCTAAGGGTAAAGGCGAGATAGTTGTAAATAATAAACCATTAGATGTATATTTTGGAAGACAGGTTGCTAGGATGTTAGTTATGCAACCACTTGAACTTACTGAACTTCAGGAAAAGGTAAATTTGAAGGTGATGGTTAAGGGTGGAGGAAGTTTTGGACAAGCTGGAGCTATACGTCATGGTATTTCTCGTGCATTAATAGAATATGATGAAGACTTACGCCCCCAACTCAAACAAGCGGGATTATTAACAAGAGATCCAAGAAAAGTAGAAAGAAAAAAACCTGGACTAAAGAAAGCAAGAAAGAGCTCTCAATTCTCAAAACGTTAGTGGTTTATACTGGCTAATTAGATTAGAATATAAGCCTCTGAAATGAGCAATTCCACTAATAAAACAAGAAGAAAAGTTTTGATCGGATTAACTGCATCAGTAGGTGCTGCCGGACTACCTTTTGCAGCTACACCATTTATTGCCGCTTGGAACCCAAGTGAGAAAGCAAAGGCATCAGGTGGCCCTGTTAAAGTAGATGTTTCTAAGATTGAGATAGGACAAAAGATTCAAGTTGCATGGAGAAAACAGCCAGTATTTATTATTAGGCATGATCCTTCAGCGTTAGTTAATTTAACCTCTGTAGAAAAAAAACTAGCGGACCCTAAGTCATTAAAAATAGATGAGCCATATAGGGACATGTATCCCACTAGGTCCAAGAGCAAAGATTTTTCAATACTAAGCGGTATTTGTACTCACCTCGGATGCTCTCCTAAGTTTCATCCAGAAGTAGAAGCTAAACCATGGGATGCTACTTGGTCAGGAGGGTTTTTTTGCCCTTGTCATGGATCTATGTTTGATTTAGTTGGTAGGGTCTTTAAAGGTGTACCAGCACCAACAAACCTAAGAGTGCCACCCCATCATTTTAATGGGTCTATTTTAACAATTGGTGAAGACAAGGAATTAGGTTGATGTTTAAGAATATTTTTAATTGGTTGAATGATAGATTACCGATAGTCAACACATTCGAAAGACATTTATCCAAACATCCTGTTCCAAAAAAAGTTAATTTTTGGTACCTGTTTGGAGCATTAGCAATGGTTGTTTTAGTTGTTCAAATCCTTTCAGGGATTTGGTTAATGATGCCATATGAGAAGACTGAAAATGCTTTTGATTCAATTGAATTCATTATGAGGGATATTGAGTATGGATGGTTAATTCGTTATATGCACACTACAGGAGCATCATTATTCTTTGCAGTTGTATATTTACACATGTTCAGAGGCTTATTATATGGATCTTATAAAAAACCACGTGAACTAGTTTGGATATTTGGCATGACAATATATCTACTTATGATGGCAGAGGGTTTTTTAGGGTATGTTTTACCATATGGGCAAATGTCATATTGGGGAGGCCAAGTTATTGTTCAATTATTTGGAGCAATACCCTATATCGGTGAATCTCTAGAGCTTTGGATCAGAGGCGATTATTATATTTCGGGTGCAACAATTTCAAGATTTTTTGCTCTGCACGTTGTAGCGCTTCCATTAATGTTAATAGCACTTGTTTTTATGCACTTAGTTGCACTTCATGAAGTTGGTGCAGGTAATCCTGAGGGTATAGATATTGAAAAATACCTTGATGAAGACGGAGTCCCATTGGATAGCGTACCCTTTTTTCCATATAAGGTTCTTAATGCTTTAGTAGCAATAGGAATTTTTGGTATTGTTTTCTCAGTTATTATGTTTTTTGCACCAGAAGGAGGTGGCTATTTTATTGAGTTAGCAAACTTTGAAAAAGCTAATCCTCTTAGTACACCTGAGCATATTGCACCAGTTTGGTATTACGCACCTTACTACTCAATGTTAAGAGCAATTCCTGATAAATTAGGAGGTTTTATGGTTATGGCTGCAGCTGTAGCAATTTTATTTATTGTTCCTTGGCTTGATAAGAGTAAAGTTAATTCAATAAGATATAAAGGCATATATAGCAAAATTGCTATATCATTATTTACAATTAGCTTTCTTACTTTAGGCTATTTAGGAACTGTTCCTGTAACTGAAATAAGAAAATTAGTTAGCATCATTTGTACCGTACTTTATTTTTCGTTTTTTATTTTAATGCCGTTCTATACTGCCCTTGAAAAGACTACAAAACCACCAGAAAGATTATGACTCGTTTTGCAATACTAGTATTTAGTTTAATTATATCTCTAAACTGCTTACCTGCTGATACTGCTCCATGTGGTGATTATGGTGAGTGTGATGACTTTCGTCCAAGTCTTAATGATAATGCCTCTTTACAAAAAGGCCTGAATACCTTTATAAATTATTGCTATGGATGTCATTCAATTAAATATTCACGATGGGGAAGAATTTCAAAAGATTTAGAGATCCCAGAAGATATTTTATTTCAGAATCTTGTTTTTAATCCAAATACCAAACCTGGAGATTTAATGAAGGGGTCAGTGATTGAAGTTAATGCGATAGAATGGTTTGGCGTTTCACCACCTGATTTATCTCTAGTTACAAGAGCTCATGGATCGGATTGGGTTTATACTTATTTAAGAACTTTTTATGAAGATTCATCTAAACCATATGGTGTAAATAATATGGTCTATCCTGGAGCAGCTATGCCCAATATTCTGGGAGACCTTCAGGGAAGGCAGGTTTTAGGTTGCAGAAATGTTCCTATTCTTGCTTCTAATGGAGGGATTAAAAGAGATGATGAGGGAAATGACCTTACTGAAGAGAAATGTGGATATTTAAAATTAATTTCAGAGGGCAAGCTAAGCAAGACTGAGTTTGACGCATTGGTTTTTGACCTAACAAACTTTCTTACTTATATTGGTGAACCTTCTAGAAGAGATAGAGAAAGAATGGGCTGGTATGTTATCTTTTTCTTTATTATTTTTACAGCAGTTTCTTATTTACTCTTTAGGGAGTATCAAAAAGATTATCATTAATACATGAAGAGGAGATATTATGATTTTATATTCGGATAAAGATGATCACTATAGTCACAGGGTAAGGATTGTTTTAGCTGAGAAAGATATAGCTTGTGAAATTAGGGAAACATCCATTAAAGATGCACCTGAAGAAGTGCTATCAATTAACCCGTATCATAAGCTACCAATTATGGTCGATAGAGACCTAGGATTGTATGATACGGCTGTAATGATGGAATATTTAGATGAAAGATTCCCGCACCCTCCTTTATTACCAGTCTATCCAGTCACAAGAGCTAATAGTAGAACATTAATGTTAAGGATAGATAGAGAAATATGTCCTATTTTAGATGATCTTCTTGCGGGTGACTGCACAGAAAAGGAGAAGCTCAAGAAGCGTGAAAGCTTGCTTCATGAAATTTCTGCTCTTGCACCCACGTTTAAAGAATTCCCTTTTTTTATGAGCGAGGATTTCTCTTTAACAGACTGTTATCTTGCTCCAATATTATGGAGGCTTCCATCCCTGGGCATTAATCTTCCTCTAAATAGAAACTTGAAACCCATTTTAGATTATCAAGAAGAAATCTTTGAAAGAGCAGGGTTTCAAGATAGCTTATCAATTGTTGAAAGAGATCTAAGAAGCTAAATTTATTTCGCCTCCAGGCAAGATTTTTATCATAGGTAGAGATCTTTTTGAGCAATTGTTATTTAAAAACATTATTTTTCCTGAATACCCATTAATCTCAGCTTTGTTAATTCCTAATTCTTTTAAAAAATTTATTAAAAGCCAATCACTAATAATTACTAAGTCTAGATAATCCATTTCATGTACATGATTGATTTTTAATAGGTTTTTCTGTTGATTAAATGAGGATGGTAAGATTAGACCTTCTAGATCAATTAGATCTTCACTTGCTTTCATATCAGACAGAACTATCGTAGGAGCATAATACTTAAGATTGATTGCATAATTATATTTAAAAGCTGGCAGAAGCTTTTTCAGATCATCTTTTTGTAAGTCAAAGATTATGTTTTGAAGATTTTGGTTAATTCTTGGAGTAAATTTTATATCATCACCTGAACTTAACTTTTTTATTGCCGAATATCTTTGCTTAGATTCATTAATACCTAGTATTTCTGAAGAAAAATCTTGAGCGTTCTCATTATTAAATGAAATAATTTTTGAAAATAGCTCAAGACTATCTTTATTAAAATTTTTGTTATTTGTATCGTTTATCAATATTGTATTATTTAGCTGATTATTTACTTCTGATAAGATTGCAATATTTGAATCTTCTTGTAGTGAGTTACAAAAATTGAATTTAAGTTCTTGAAAATTTGTTGGTAAGAAATCACTATCTACATACCCAATTAACCTTAAGTTGTTTGATAACTCATATGAAGAAATTAGGGTTTCTTTCCTTTGGAGAAGATTTTTATCTATTTTGATTGTAATTTCTTTATCCACTTTTAATATCCGTTTTAAGTTATTATTAAGTTGATTAACTTTTAATGAGTTATCCCGCGACAGACTTTTTTTACTTAATACGAATGTGAGTAATTCAATAGTTTCATTGGTAATATTTCGATAAGTGAACGCATCTGAAATAAATATATTGGTTTCTTTATCAAGACTTGGATCATTAAAAAAGTAGTTATCTTTTAAGTAAGGCTGATTCCCTTGACCAATTTCATTTATACCATCATCCATGGTTTCGCAGGATGTTAATAAGATTATAATGACTAGATAATTAAATGATCGTTTGAGAGCTTTATTCATAATATGCTGTACATTATTTCAACACCAATAGGTAATTTAATGGATTTATCGCTCAGGTCAATTGAAGCGCTTAAATCTGTAGATTATATATATGCAGAAGATACTCGAAAGGCTAGTAAGATCTTAGATTTTATCTCATCAGAATGCTCAATCAAAGTCTTAAATGACCACAACGAATATGCAGCTAATAATGAAATAATAAGCTATCTAAAAGAACAAAAGGATATAGCCCTAATATCTGATGCAGGCTCACCCTTAATATCTGATCCTGGATATCCTTTAGTACGAAAGTGTATTGAAGAAGATTTAAACTTCACTGTTTTACCTGGCCCATCTTCAGTAATCTCTGCTCTAATTCTATCTGGATTGCCCGTAGATTCTTTTGTATTTTATGGTTTTATTCCTAGGAAAAAGACCCTTCGTAAAGAGCTATCTAAAAGAATTAAGGATGGCGGGGTTACAACTATATTATTTGAAAGCCCAAAAAGAATAAAACAATCTCTGTCTGATTTATATGCATATTTAGGTGGTGAAACAAATATTGCCATATGTAGAGAAATGACTAAGCCATATGAAGATATCTTTAGAGGCACATTAGCAGAGGCACATCAAAATATTGAAGACGGAAGAATAATTTTAAAAGGAGAGTTTGTAGTGGTTCTTAATTGTTCAAATAATACCTTTATTAGTCGACATATTAGCCTCAACAGAAATTTTTGTGAGCCTTTCTTAAATTATTTACCTGTCAAGCAATCTGCAAAACTAATCAGCACATTACTTAATTTACCAAAATCTGAAGTATATGATTTCTTAATCAAAATAGCTAAATAATAAATAAAACTATAGAATACACACGAGTTGATCGGATGGTCGCTGGTTTAAGTTTGTATTGTTTAAGTTTATATCAGAGGAAAGTCCGGACTTCATAGAGCAGGATGCCAGGTAATGCCTGGGAGGCGTGAGCCTACGGAAAGTGCAACAGAGAATAGACCGCCAATTTATTATTGGTAAGGGTGAAAGGGTAGAGTAAGAGCCTACCGCATACTTGGTAACAAGTGTGGCAATGTAAACCCCATCCGAAGCAAGACCAAATAGGAATCCTTCTAGATTGCTCATCTAGGATTCGGGTAGGTTGCTAGAGCAATATGGTGACATATTGCATAGATAGATGACCATTTAACACAGAATCCGGCTTATAGATCAACTCACTTTTTTCAAAAAAAATAAAAAAAGTGTGTGAAAGTGTGTAAAAAATGTTATAAAGTGTGTAGAAAATATAATTTTTACATACAATGTTTGGTTTTAATACAGTATCAATAGACATTAAAGGCAGGATATCAATCCCAGCAAAATATAGGCAGGACCTTATTAATGCTGATGAAAAGAGAGTTATTGTTACAAAAGATCCCCAGTACCCGGCATTAAAAGTTTATCCAGATTCAATTTGGCAAGACATATCTAATAAACTGCAATCACTACAAGCACTCGATCCAATAGTTAGAAAATTACAATGGACTATTCTAGGTAATGCTTCTGTTAATAATTTCACTCCAGCTGGAAGAATGCTTTTTTCAGTGCCAAGCGATTTAAGGAAACACGCTGAAATAGAAGATGAAAGTAAGATAGCAATAGTTGGAATGGGGAATAAATTTGAGTTATGGAGCTTAGATAATTGGAATGCTAGGCAGACTGATGGAGCTCTTTCTACAGAAATCTTAGAGATTGTTTTACCAGAAAGTATTAAAAGTATGTCTTTTTGAAGGAGATGTTATGAAGAAGGATTGGCAAATAATAGAAAAACAAACTGAGATGGCAAAAATAAAGGTTATCGGGGTGGGTGGCGCCGGAGGTAATGCAGTTATACATATGATGAACCACAATATTGGTGGAGTGGAATTTATATGTGCTAATACTGATGCTCAAGCTTTGTCTAGAGCAAAGGGCGCCACTATTTTAAAATTAGGTGGAACTGCTACTAAAGGTTTGGGTGCAGGAGCAGATCCTGAAATAGGCAGACAAGCCGCTGAAAGGGACAGAGAGGCCATAGAAGAGTTAATAGGCGAATCTGATATGGTTTTCATTACAGCTGGTATGGGCGGGGGCACAGGTACTGGAGCAGCCCCAATAATTGCTTCAATAGCAAAGGAGCAAGGCGCATTAACTGTTGCTGTTGCTACAAAACCATTTATTTTTGAAGGAAAAAATAGAATGTCAGCAGCCGAAAAAGGAATATCCCTTTTAGTAGAAGAAGTTGATAGCCTTATTACGATACCAAATCAAAAACTCATGGATATCCTTGGCAATGACACCACTATGAAGGATGCTTTTGCAAAAGCTGACGATGTTTTAAGGGGTGCTGTCCAAGGAATTTCAGACATTATTATGAAACCTGGTTATGTCAATGTTGATTTTAATGATGTTAAAACCGTTATGTCGGAAAGAGGTGTTGCAATGATGGGAACAGGCGTAGCAACTGGTAAAGAACGAGGAATTGAAGCTGCCTCACAAGCGATTGGAAGCGAATTGTTAGAAGATATAAATCTTAAAGATGCTAGAGGAGTTCTAGTAAATATGAGCGCTAAAGAACCTACCCTAGGAGATATGGGAGAAGTTGCAAGTATAGTAGACGATATCATGTCTGATGATGCTCAAGTAATTTATGGGGCTGTCATAGACGATAGTCTTAAAAATGATGAATTGACTGTAACAGTTATTGCTACTGGAGTTAATCAGTCCACGCCTAGACTTGCTGTTGATAACTCGGATTCTAGAGTTCAGTTAAATCCTGTTGGATTAGATAAAGATCTAACAAAATCTCAAGTCAATGTTGGCATGTCGTCTGCAGAGGAGATCGATGATCTTCTTGATGTGCCAACTTTCATGAGAAAACAAGTCGACTAAGTACATGCAGCACATTCCAGTTTTACTGGAAGAAGCCATTGATCTGCTTTTACATGATCTATCAGGCACTTATTTAGATGGAACTTTTGGAAGAGGCGGCCATTCAAAAAAAATATTAGAGCTTCTCAATAATGATGGACAATTAATAGCGCTTGATCGAGATCTCGAAGCATTTGATTATGGAAGAAATTATTTTAAGAATGATCCTAGATTCAAGATATTACATGAAGAAATAGCTAATATATCTAAACTTGAATTACCAAAGCTTGATGGAGTATTGCTAGATTTAGGCATATGCTCCACTCATATTCTAGATCCCAAAAGAGGGTTTAGCTTTCAGCAAGAAGGACCATTAGATATGAGAATGAACAATACAATCGGTATTACAGCCGCTTGTTGGATTAATGAAGCCAATGAATCAGAGATTACTGAAGTCTTATTTAAATATGGGGAAGAGAAACAAGCAAAAAAAATAGCAAAAGAGATTTGTACTTATAGAAAAAGCTCTAGAGTTGAAACAACTACGCAATTAGCAACGATAATTTCAAATGTTCTCAAAAGAAGAGGCAAAACACATCCAGCCACAAAAACATTCCAAGCCATTAGAATTTTTATAAATGATGAATTAGGACAAATTAAAAAAGCTCTGAGTGGTATTAAAAGCACTCTTAAGAAAGGAGGGGTGGCAGTTGTAATTTCTTTCCATTCTCTTGAAGACAGATTAATCAAAGAGCATTTTCAATCAAAAGTTACATTATATCCAAAAGACATACCTCTAAATTCAGAGGTAACGAAAGATTACTCTTGTATTAAACGGAAAATCAGACCTCAAAGGAGCGAGATACAATCTAATCCTAGTAGCCGGAGCGCAATTATGAGAGCTTATAAGAGATTATGAAAGAAAATGTACTGAAGTATTCTTTACTAGCTTTAGCTTTAATTCTAACTATTGTTAATTTAACCCTTATTAAAGTCAGATGGGAAAATACAATCTTAATTAGCAATATTGATAAAAAGATTATAGAAAGATCAAAGCTAAATGAGTTGAATCTAAAACTAAAGACAGAGAAACACTTTCTGGAATCTCCTGCAAGAAATGAGAGAACAGCTAGATCAGAATTAGAAATGATAAAGGCACAACCCTTAATTATCATCGATGAATAATACTAAGCAATCCAATTCTCATATTATCCGAGCTAAATTTATTTTAATAATATTTGTATCTTGTTTACTTGTTTTGTTGGCTAGAATTCTATATTTATATATTGAGGAAAGGAATTTTCTTCAAGATGAGGGTGACTATAGAACAATATCTCTTAGAGAGATTGAGGCAGTAAGGGGAAAAATTTTAGATGTTAATAACTTTCCTTTAGCTGCCAGCATGAAACAATATAGTTTGTATGGCTTAAAAGGCTTTACAAAAAGCTCTATACCTAAAGATTCTATTTTATTGATCAATACAGAAATATCAGACAAGCGATTTGATAAAAAAACATTATTGAAAAGAAATTTATCTTTAAAAGAAATCGAATTTATTTCACTACTGAAAAATGATTTCTTAGAGATAGAGCCTTATTATCAGAGATATTACCCAACTGGAGAGCAAGCCTCGACCTTGGTTGGTTTTGCTGGAAAAGATGGTATAGGGCTTGAGGGTATGGAGAAACTATTTGATTACAAGTTAATAGGTACGAATGGGAAGGAAGAGTTTTATAAAAACAATCGTGGAGAGACCATAAAACTTCCTAAAATTATTGTTCCAGCTCAAGGTGGCAAATCCATTAATTTAACAGTTGATAGTCGTATTCAATTTATTGCATATAAACACCTCTCTAATGGTGTAGTAGCAAATAAGGCCAAGGGAGGTAGTGTGGTAATTCTTGATAATATTAAGGGTGAAATTCTAGCTATCTCAACCTACCCATCTTATAACCCGAATAATCCTCAACGATCTATCACGAGAAATAGAGCTCTTGTCGATGAATTTGAGCCAGGCTCTCTCATTAAGCCAATTGCATTAGCGATAGCTTTACAAAGAGGGCATTTAAATTTTACAGATACGATTGACACAAGCCCAGGGAGATTTTTAGTGAATAACAGAGCTATCATTGATCATAAAAATCTTGGGCTCTTAACTCCGCAAGAAGTTATATTAAATTCTAGCCAAATAGGAGCTTCAAAGATTGCACTTAGAATTGGCTCGACAGATTTAATCTCTGGACTGAAAAATTTTGGCTTTTCAAAAGCATCCTATATCGATTTCCCAAATATTAAATCTGGACATATTAATCAAAGACATAATATTAGCGAATATGAAGTTGCTAGTTTAGGATTTGGGTATGGAATTGATGCAACCGTTTTACAAGTTGCTGAAGCATTTTCTATATTTGCTAATCAAGGGATTAAAAAGGATTTTATTTTAGTGAAAGGGTCTAAAAGAACATCAGAGATGCAAGTTGTATCTCCTGATGTCGCTAAACAGATTATGCTATCACTTGAAGACGTAGTTGCGTTAGGGACTGGAACCCAAGCTCAGGTCAATAAATATAGAATTGGTGGAAAGACAGGCACAGCACACATATCTAAGAAGGGTAGCTCAGGTTACTATACAGATAGATATTATGCTTCGTTTGTTGGAATTGCTCCTATACCAAGCAACAGATATACAATTGTAGTAAGTATTGAAGAGCCTAATCCTAATAAATATAAAGGCGGTGAAGTGGCAGCACCTATATTTAAGAACATAATCCAAGACATATTATTAATTAGAGATGAACCCAATCAACAAAATTGATCTAGTTAATAGTTTTTTTAACCTATCTTTAGACTCCTCAACTCACTTAACTAATGCAACGAACTCATCAAAAGATATTACCGATGGAAGTATTTTCTTTGCCCTTCAAGGTACGACAGAACATGGAATTAAATATTCTACAGACGCAATTTCAAAGGGCGCTTCAGTAGTTTTGTCTGACAAAGAGCTTCAATACAAAAACTCTCATAAAGTATTTTATATCCCGAATCTTCAATCAAGAATTAAAGATTTTTTGTTTAAATATTACATGATAGATAAGATGCAAGTTTTATTCTTTGGCTTCACAGGAACGAATGGCAAGACATCTTCAGCTTTTTTAACTTATCAGTTATTAGAAACTTACGGAAGAGAAGCGGCTTATTTTGGAACCATTGGATTTCAATCAAAAGATATTTTTGTAAAGTCGCCTACTACAACTCCAAGTATATTTTTCTTATTTGAGAATCTAAAAGATATTAATATTCAAGATAAGCTTTATGTTGTATTAGAGCTATCATCACATGCTCTTGATCAGAATAGGCTCTATGATTTGCATTTTAATAAGACTGGGATCCTCAATATCACTTCTGATCATCTTGATTATCATCGGACAAAAGAAGCATATCAATTGAGCAAACTCAAGGCACTAAATATAAAGTCAGACTCTAAACCCTTAATTGATAAGAGTGTAGTCCCAATAATTCGAAAGCATGACTATGATAGTAAGGGTTTTGAAATGGTTGGACTAAATAATCCAGACGGTAGATTTAATGTAAATATATATCAATACAGTCCTCAAGGATCAGAAGTCACTATTCATGATCATTTATCTGATAGACAGACATCTTTTACAAGCAAAATCTTTCCTACTTTCAATCTTTACAATTTATCTTTTGCTATTTGCATGTTATTTGATCACTTACCATTTACAGAAGAAATTACAGATTTAAATCATATTAAATTACCAATTGGAAGAAATACGGTATTGAGTCTTCAGGATAAATCTGTAGTTATTGATTTTGCTCATAATCCAGAAGCTTTTTTAAGCATACTTCATGCGTATAGCAAATTTTATAAACGCATATGGATCGTATTTGGGTGTGGTGGCGAGAGAGACAAGACAAAAAGACCAATTATGTTTGATATAGCAAACAATTTTTGTGAAAGAATTTTCTTTACTTCTGATAACTCGAGATCAGAGAGCTTTAAGTCAATCCTTCAAGATGCTACAAAGAATATTAAGTATAAGAAATTAACTGTTATAGAGGATAGAGATCAAGCAATTCATGATAGTATTTCTATGCTTCCAAAAAAAGTACCCCTTTTAATTTTAGGAAGAGGTCATGAAACCGAGCTTAATATGGGCAATGAATTGATTAAACATTCAGATATAGAAGCATCTCAAAAATATCTAGATATATGAGACTCCTTAATAACACACATCAAATCTATTCGCTTTTGGGAGAAGAGACTAGCAATTCTTCTAATGCAAACATTAAAAATGTCACAATTGACTCAAGATTAGTTAAAAAAGATTCTCTTTTTTTTGGTATTGAAGGAACGAACACACATGGAGGTAAATTTGCCAAGCAAGCGATTGGGTCTGGAGCTTCATTAGTCATTTCAGATATCGCTAATAATTCATTAAAGAACAATTACATGCATGTACAAGATGTACCTAAAGCAATGCAAGCAATTGCTAAATCATTGATGCAAAATTATGAAGGCGCTGTTATCGGATTAACAGGGAGTAATGGCAAAACCACAGTAAAAAATCTCTTATCAAAAGTTGTATCAAGATCTTATGCATCACCATCTAATCTAAATAATGAAATAGGTCTTCCTTTAAGTGTAATGGGTTTAAGTGGCAGTGATGATACAGCTATTTTTGAGATGGGGGCAGCAAGACCAGGTGATATAGAATTATTAGCTGACATTATTCGTCCTGATATTGGAATCATTACCTCGATCGGTAAGTCTCATCTAAAAGGAATGAAATCAATAGAAGGTGTATTGAAAACTAAATCAGAATTAATCTATTTCATCAAACCAGGAGGCCATACAATTATACCTTTAGGTGATTATACGGAGTATTGGAAAAGTCTTAGAAGCGATATAAATTTCATTACATTTGGTACAAATAGTGATGCAGATATTTTTATAAAAAATTTTGAAATGAACCCTTTCGGTCTTTCATTTGAGGCTTGTTCAAATCTTAGCAATTCCTCTTATTCACTAAGCACTAGCCTATTAGGTCAACATAATGCATTAAATATATTGATTGCTTTTGCTTGCAATGAAATTTTAGAAAATGATATTGATGATTTTAAGAAAAATATCGAGTCTTTTAAAAATTTTTCAAACAGATTGTCCCCATTACCTTGGATAAATAATTCAGTTATTATCAATGATTCATATAATGCAAACCCTGACTCAACAAAAGAAGGATGCATAACACTATCTAAATTTACTACCGGGAGAAAAATCATACTTCTTGGTGATATGTTAGATCTTGGAGATAAAAGCGATGATCTTCATAGAGAAATTGGTAAATTTGCAAGGAAGCTCAAAATCGATTGTTTATTGGGTTTTGGAAAAAAAGCTGAACTGTCAGTTGCACATTTTGGAAAAAATGGGAAATTCTTCAAAGATGAAATAAAGTTAAGGCAATATTTAAAAAATAATGTTCAAAAAGGGGATACCATATACCTTAAAGGTTCGCGTGGAATGAAAATGGAGAGGTTTCTAGAAAATGATTGAGTTATTAGGCTCTTATCTTGTCCAATTTGACCCTGGTTTTGATGTGCTCAGATATTTAACGCTTAGAACTCTTGGAGGGACCATAACAGCACTGTTTCTTTCTATTGTTTTGGGCCCCATAATTATTAATCTATTAAAAAAACTTCAGTTTGCTCAATCTATAAGACCAGATGGACCAAAGTCTCATCTTGAAAAATCAGGCACTCCAACAATGGGAGGATTAATAATCCTTATATCTTTAATTTTCTCATCAATTCTTTGGGCTGATTTATCTAATTTATATATATGGGTGTTAATTGCTACTGCTGTTTTATTTGGAATCGTAGGAGTAATAGATGACTATTTAAAAATTAAAGCCAAGAATTCACAAGGGTTATCTGGTAAAAGCAAATTAGTCTTACAGTCTATTTTTGCTAGCTTACTGATCTATGGATTTTTTATATTTAATCAAGATGATATTATTTTTATCTTTCCTTTTAATAAAGAATTTATTTTTGATATGCCTATTTATTTATTCTTTCTTTTTAGCATCTTTGTCGTTGTTGGCTCTTCAAACGCAGTTAACTTAACTGATGGTCTCGATGGCTTGGCAATATTACCTAGTATTTTAATAGCTGGGGGATTGGGTTTAGTAGCATATGCGATGGGAAATACTATTATTTCAGAATATTTATATATTCCACACTTACCTTTGGCAGGAGAATTGGTTGTTTTTGCAGGAGCTTTTATTGGTTCAGGCATAGGTTTTTTATGGTACAACACTTATCCAGCACAAATCTTTATGGGAGATGTTGGTTCTCTTACTTTAGGAGCAATCTTAGGTATGTTTGCAATATTATTAAGGCAAGAAATCTTATTTGCTTTTATGGCAGGAATTTTTATTTTAGAAACCCTTAGCGTTATTTTTCAAGTGACCTCATACAAACTTTTTGGCAAGAGAATATTTTTGATGGCACCTATTCATCATCACTTTGAACTAAAAGGATGGGCCGAACCAAAGGTTATTGTCCGTTTTTGGATTATTACATTTCTATTAGTTTTATTTGCATTGGCTACTTTAAAGATCAGGTGAAAAAAAAAGATTTTTTAATTCTAGGCGCTGGAAAGACAGGCTTATCTGCTGCAAAATTTTTTTCAAATTACAATAAAAGCTTTGATGTTGGGGATACTCGCAATGATCCTCCTGGTAGTGATGAAATAACTACTATCACTGATGAAGCTGATTATTTTTTTGGCAAAAATTTTTTAAAAATTAATACTCAAAAATACCATTTTTTCTTTTTATCTCCAGGATTCAATATTAGGAACATTCAAATCCATAAAAATCGTATCGTAAGCGAGCTTGATTTGTTTATATCAAAATCCATTGGAAACATAATTGTAGTTACAGGTACAAATGGCAAGAGTTCAACCGTGTCTTATATAAGTCAGATGCTAAAAAAAAATAAAATCACTCTTTTAGTTGGAGGGAACTATGGCATCCCAATGCTGGATCTACTAACTAAACAAACTGATAATTCATGCAGTATTATTGAGTTATCAAGCTTTCAGTTGGAGTTTTTTCAAGGTGATCAAACATCAAGTGACTTCTTGCGAATGGCATTATTTCTAAACTTTTCTCCTGACCATTTAGACAGGCATGACAATACTCATTATTACTATTTATCAAAAATCAAGGTCGCTAAATTATTACGACCTAATGATATCTTGTATTTTAATGGCAAAGATAAAAGGACATTAATACAAGGTAACTTCATTACAAAAAGTTTTACCAATAAATTAAAAGCTAATGATGGCGAAATAGACTTATTCAATTATGAGGCAGCCCAACTAGTTTCTTTAGATTATATGAAGCAAAATGGGCACCCCTGTAAATCATTACCTAAATATAAAGATTTAATCAAACTACCTTATCGAATGGAAAAAATGATTATTAATTCTAGATTAAGCATTACTAACGATTCAAAGTCTACAAATCCGCATTCTGTATCATTTGCACTCAACTCTTTATCCTCAGAGAAATACATTTATTTAATCCTAGGAGGAGATCTAAAACAAAACTCATTTAAAGGATTTTCAACTCAAGCAAATATCAAAAAAATATTTTGCTATGGAAAAGATGCATCAACAATAATTGATCATTTGCCTCAGAATATTGAAGCCTTGCTTATGAATACTATTGATGATGTTATTAAAGCTATCAGAGATGATTTTCATATTAATGATTCTTATGAGGACATACATATTTTATTTAGTCCGGGATGTTCTAGTTATGATCAATTTAATGATTATCAAGCAAGAGGAGACTATTTTAATGAGCTTTGTTCAGAGCATTTAAATGAATTCTAATAATAATCTTTTAGTGTTAATACCCTTTATTATCCTGTTATTATTTGGCTTAACTTTTGTAACCTCATCCTCTGTTTATGTTGCCCAAGATATGACAGGCAACCCTTTCTTTTTTGCACAAAGACACATCTTATTCCTTATTCTAGGGGCTCTTACTTTTTTTATCTTATTAAGTGTGCCATCAGATATATTTATGAAATTCGATTATTTATTCTTATTTATAAGTTTATTTTTATTATTAATACTCTTTATACCAAATGTTGGCGCCACTATTAATGGAAGTACTCGATGGATAGATCTTGGTATTTTTAAGTTACAACCTTCTGAATTGTCAAAAGTTGTTTTAATCATTTATATATCTGGCTATTGTGTTCGTAGATTAAGCCAGATCAGTACTTTATTAGGATTCTTTAGACCCATGATGGTTTTAGCTATCTTTTCAATCTTAATTATGTTGCAACCTGATCTAGGTTCTACGTTAATTATTTGTGCCGTTTCAGTCACTATTTTATTTTTTGCAGGAATTTCTATAGGCCAATTCATTATTTTATCTGGATTGATGACCTCTTTAGGCGCATTATCTATTTATTTAACACCTTTCCGTTTAACAAGATTAAGATCATTTTTAAATCCTTTTGAAGATCCAACTGATTCAGGGTGGCAGTTAACCAATGCCTTGATGGGGATTGGCAGAGGCGAATTCTTTGGAGTCGGTTTAGGAAATAGCATACAAAAAAATCTTTATTTACCGGAACCTCATACGGACTTTATTTTTGCAGTCATTCTAGAAGAGATTGGTATCCTAGGAGGCATAGGTTTAATTTTAGTATTTTCTTTTTTAGTTTATGGGATAATGAGGGTTGGATTAGAGGCATTTAAAAATGACCGCTTATTTCAAAGCTTCATCTGTTTCGGCGGTGGTTCCTTGATAGCGATTCAGAGTATTTTTAATATAGGAGTGAATATAGGTTTATTACCCACGAAAGGATTAACGTTACCTTTTATAAGCTATGGTGGAGCAAGTTTAATAACATTTATGGGGCTAGCAGGAATTATTATTAGAATTAATTTTGAAAATAAATTGACACGATGAAAGTTTGTATAGCAGCTGGTGGAACTGGCGGACATATTTTTCCTGCTTTAAGATTAATGCAAGATTTAACTAAAACAGGCCATCAAGTTATTTGGTTTGGAACAAATAGAGGAATTGAAAGACAAAATAATTTATCTGAAGTAAACCTTATTGAACTATCAGCTAAAGGTTTCAGAGGAAAAAGTTTTTTTGGTAGAATCAGTTCAATTTGGTCTCAAGCAGTCTCACTATTAGTAGTTATAAAAAAACTTATAATCTTCAAACCTCAAGTAGTTATATGTTTTGGTGGGTACGTAACCTTTCCCGTTGGGCTAGCTTCAATTATCTTAGGCAAGAAACTTTATCTTCATGAACAAAATACTGTTTTGGGAACAGTAAATAGACTCCTTTTGCCATTCTCAACGAAATGCTTTCTTGGCTTGCCACTTATAAGATTTAAAGATAGCCAAAAAGAAAAATTTATCTTAGTTGGGAACCCTATTAGAGCGAAGCAAACAGACGACAGGATGAATTCGGATAAGCATATTAAGATATATGTTACCGGAGGCAGTCTTGGATCCAGCTCTTTAAATGATATGGTGCCCAAAGTCCTTAACCACTATAAAGGAAGTCTTTCTATTCACCATCAATCAGGTCAAGATAAGAGTGAAGCAGTTATTAAGAACTATAATTCTTCAAATTTCCATGAACTTGTAATTCAAGATTTTTTTGATAATCCATATAGAGAAATTGCTTGGTGCGATTTTGTTATATCGCGAGCAGGAGCCATTTCAATTTCAGAGGTTACATCCTTAAATAAAGGAATGGTATTGGTTCCATTAGAAAACTCAGTTGATAATCATCAGTATTTTAATGCTAAGTATGTAGAAGAAAATAATATGGGATGTTTAATTGAAGAAAAGGAAGAAATAGAATCTTTTAGAATCTTGTTAGATAAAATTTTAAAGAAAGAGAGATATATAGACTGGCAAAAAGAATCATCTATTAATCATTTTAAAGCTAGTGAAAAGATCATCAAATACACAGGATTGATTTAGATGCATAAATCAATTGACCATTTTGGAGATTTAAAAAGAATTCATCTTATAGGCATAGGCGGATCTGGAATGGTTGGATTAGCAAGAATTTTATTAAAAAAAGGATTTTTGATCTCTGGTTCAGACCTGGTGATGACAGATGAATTAAATACCCTTAAAAAAATAGGCGCAAGAATCCAATTAGGACATCATCCGAGATATATCAAACATACTGATTTAGTAGTTGCATCATCTGCAATACCTAGATCAAATGATGAATTAGTTTTTGCAAGAAGAAATAAAAAAACTATAGTTCCAAGGGCTGAAATGCTATCGAGTTTAACCAAAGGTTATAGATCTATAGCTATTGCAGGGAGTCATGGCAAGACTACAACCACTAGTCTTATTGCCAATATTTTTGATGAAGCTAAATTGAGCCCAACTTATGTAATTGGTGGACAGATCCTTTCAGGACAACATAGCTCAAAGTTAGGTGAGGGGTTGCATATGGTAATCGAAGCAGATGAAAGCGATGGTTCTTTTTTACATTTGCAGCCTGAAGTAGCAGTGATAACTAATATAGATAATGACCATCTTAATTTTTATAACAATGATCAAATACGACTAAACCAAGGATTTCTTAATTTCATAGGCAATCTACCATTTTATGGTTATGTGCTTTTAAATCATGATGATAAAAATATAAAAAAAATTAAGAAAAATATTAATCGAAGATTTATTACCTTTGGTTTTTCTCAAAAGAGTGATTACCAGATTTGTATTGTCGATACAAAATCTGACTATCAAAATTTTAAAATCATCAAAAATGAAAATGATAAAGAATTCTCTTTTCAAACTTCTCTAATAGGGATTCATAACATAATCAATGCATCTGCTGCTGCAATTATTGGTATAGAAGAAGGCGTAAACTTGAAGGATATCAAACGCTCATTAAAAGGCTTTTCAGGAGTTGCTAGAAGATTTGAAAGACATAGGCTAAGAATTAATGAGAGGGAGCTAATGCTGATAGATGATTATGGACATCATCCAAAAGAAATAGAACTGACCATCGAAGCTACAAAACACTTTTGTTCTTTAAATAGTCTATGTATGATTTTTGAGCCACATCGATTCTCAAGAACCAAGCAACTGTTTAATGCATTTGTTGATATCTTAAAGAAAATACCACATTTATATTTACTAGATATTTATCCTGCTTCAGAAAAGCCTATAAGAGGTATTCATTCTAAGAATCTTGTAAAAGCAATTAATCAAGCCGGAGGTAATGCTCAACTTATTAATAGCAAACAAATACTCAGACTAGTCCAGGGCTTGGATCAGAAATTTAATTTTTTGCTGATGCAGGGAGCAGGAAGAATATCTCATATATCAGCTAGCTTGGTTAAGAAATGGAATATAAAAAAATAGCAGTCTTATTTGGTGGACACTCTTCTGAGAGAGAGGTTTCTTTGATAAGTGGGAAAGAAATTAATAAAGCACTTTTAGAGCTAGGCTATATAACCAAGTTAATCGATTTCAATTTTTCAATATCTATAGAAGAACTTAAGTCCTTTGATGCTGTCTTTATAGCTTTACATGGATTTGAAGGCGAATCAGGCAAGTTGCAAGAGGCCTTAGAAGAAAAAGACATAACATTTTTTGGAAGTAATGCAAAAGGCTGTAGGAAAACATGGAATAAGGCGAAATGTAAAGAAGCATTAATTCATGCAAACATATCCACACCTGAATATATTATTACAGAAAATATCTTAGATGAAGGGTTCCCATTGGGGAGATTTAAAAATAATAAATTCTTTTTAAAGCCAACAGAAGATGGGTCCAGCGTTGACACTTTTTTTGTTGAAAATGAGATTGAATTTGATAAAGCTAAGCAACAGATATCGAATCCTAATAGAGAGTTTATGTTAGAAGAATCAGTAAGGTATAAAGAGTTTACTGTTCCAGTTTTACATGGAAAAGCTTTACCAGTAATAGAAATTATTCCTGAGAATAGACTTTATGATTATGAAGCTAAATATAACAGTGATAAGACCCAGCTTTTAGAAGCACAACTTGACGACAGAGAACTAGGCATAGTTTCAAACATTGCTGAGTTAGCATATTCATCATGCAATTGTAAAGATTGGGCACGTATTGATCTTGTCCAAGACAAGGATAAAAATTTCTTTGTATTAGAGATTAATACTGTACCAGGAATGACATCGCACAGCTTGTTTCCTAAGTCTGCCGCGTTTCTTGGGTATGATTTCAAGACATTAATAAAGGAAATAATCAATGAATAAGATAATGATTGCAGTTATTTCCATTGTTAGTAGTAGTTTTGTAGTAGAGTTCGAAAGAGACATTTCAATTTTTTTTGAAGCTCCTATTCGGTATGACTACGAGGTGACTTTAATAAATGAACTCAAACAGAATCACTCTAAGGACAAAATGCTTAAATTACTCAATTCAAAAAATTGGATAGATAGTTATGTGTATAAAGATAATTTTTTAGGTAAAAAAAGAATTTTTATTAAGCAATTAATACCTATATTTGTATGGAATGACCGTTTCTTTATAGATTCCCACCAAAAGAAGTTCATTATTTCAAATGATGAGCATGATTTTCCATTAGTGTTTTGCCCAGAAGAAAAAATTCAAGATTTACTAATTTTTTTAGGGGATTTAGATAAGACTTTTAAAAAATTTGGTATAGGGATTGATAGAATTAGTTTTGAATATGGAGGTGGATGGCGTATTAAGTTGGAAAATCATCAAATAGTAAGAATTTCTGAAGAGATTGATACAAATTTATATAAAAAATTAACCATCTTATTTGATTATATGTTCGAAAATAATCTAAATCCTAGTATTATTGATATGAGAAACAGAAGTGGAGCAGCTTTAACCTATGCCAAATAATAAAAATGAAAATGATTGTATAGTTGCTTTAGATATTGGCACTTCTAAAGTTGTTTGTTTGATTGGTCAATTAGTTGACTCTCATTCAATTGAAATTATTGCTCTTGGATCATATCCTTCAAGTGGTTTAAAGAAAGGTGTAGTTGTGAATATAGATGCCACAACTGATGCTATAAAAAAATCTTTAGATCAAGCTAAGGCATCATATGATGGCAAAATTAAAAATGTTTATGTTGGTATAGCTGGCAATCATATCAAAAGCCTTAATTCTCATGGGATAGTAGGAGTAAAAGATAAAGAAGTCTCTTCGTTGGATATAGATAGGGTCTTAGAGGCTGCTCAAGCGGTTGCAATACCTGCAGATCAAAGCGTTTTACATGTACTCCCCCAGGAATTTGTTATTGATGATCAGGACTCCATTAGAGAGCCTTTAGGTATGTCAGGTGTTAGACTCGAATCCCATGTCCATTTGGTGACATGCGCTAATAATGCAATTCAGAACATAGAGAAATGTGTTAAGAGGTGTGGCATTCCAGTAGATGGTTTTGTTTTAGAACAACTGGCAAGCTCCTATTCAGTATTATCAGATGATGAAAAAGAATTAGGTGTTTGTTTAGTTGATATTGGTGGCGGAACTACTGATATTGCAATATTTAATTCTGGTTCTATAGTCTTTACTGGAGTTATACCTGTAGCTGGAGATCAAGTTACAAATGATATAGCAACTGTTTTAAGAACTCCTCGAGCTCAAGCAGAAGAAATAAAACAAAAGCATGGTTGCGCTGTAGCTCAATTTCCAAAAGATGGTGACAACATTCAAGTTCCTGGTGTTGGAGGAAGGCCGCCTACAGAGCTATCACGAAAATCCTTAGCTGAAATTATTGAACCAAGATATGTTGAATTATTTGAGAAAGTAAAATTAGAAATCACAAGAAATGGTTTTGAACAGAAAATACCAACAGGATTTGTTTTGACAGGAGGTACTTCTAAGATGGAAGGTGTTGCAGAGCTAGCAGAATCAATCTTTCAAACAAGTGTTAGGATAGGTGTTCCAGATAACTTCCAAGGCATGGAATCTTTGTTAAAGAATCCAATTTATGCAACAAGTTTAGGCTTATTAAATTATGGGTTTGATCAATTGCAGCAAGGTCTAGCTCTTGAAAATAATAGAGGCTTCTTTGATAAAGCCTTTGGCTGGTTAAAAAGCAACTATTAATTGCATTTCAATAAAGCATTGACTAAAATGCCAGCTCCTTGGTTATTTCTATACGGAATAATCTTTAACCAAAAGGATATTTATGAATAAATATGAGCTAATCCTAATTCTGAACCCAGATTTATCTTCAAAATTTGGTCCATACCAAGAGCACTTAGAGGGCGTTTTAAATCAACTAAGCTTTGAGATTAAGTATTGTGAAAATATTGGTACTAGGTCTTTAGCATACTCAATACTAAATCATAATAAAGCTCATTATTTAATCTATCAGCTAGAAGGTGAAGGATCTAAAATCAATGAGCTCGAATCTAAGATAAAGTATGATTCTTCAGTTTTACGACATCTCCTTTTAAAAGTAGATAGCCATTCTCTAACAGATTCTTTTTTATCAGAAGATACCAAACAAGCACAAAAGAGAGATGAAGAAAGAGCCCATGAAGCTAAACTAAGAGAAGATACCAAAATCTTACAATCAAATGGCGATAGCTCTGCTGATGATAATCCTGAAACTAATGACCTTGAAGATAATAAGAAAGACTTAGATAGTGATAAGAAGGAAAGCTCTAATGATGAACAAATAACCCCAAAAACTGATGAGAATGAACTAAAGGATGGAGAAGAAGAGAGAAATACAGACTCTGTTCAGGATTAATTATGAAGCGTATAGATTTCCCAAATAATTTTGATTATAAAAAAATTGATACTTTAAAGAAGTTTATTTCAGAAACCGGCAAAATAATTCCTGCTAGAATTTCAGGCATTTCTGCTCAAGATCAAAGACGAATAACAAAATCAATTAAGATTGCAAGATTTTTAGCACTATTACCATACACAGATAAACAAAATTAGTTATGAAAATTATTTTATTAGATAAAATTGCTAATTTAGGAGAAATAGCAGATGTAGTGGAAGTAAATTCTGGATATGCCAGAAACTTCTTAATTCCACAAAAAAAAGCTATGTTTGCTTCAGAAAAAAACCTAAAGATTGTTGAAAATAAGAAAGCAGAACTAGCAGCAGCTTCGGCAGATGAGATAGCAAAAGCTCAATCTGAGGCTGATAAAGTCACTGGTCAGTCAGTCGAGATTAAAGTACCAGTTACTGAAGAGGGTGCGTTGTATGGGTCTGTTGGAACTAGAGAGATATCAGATGCATTCTTAGCAAAAGATTTGCAGGTAGATAAGAGCAATGTCCAATTACCTGATGGACCAATTAAAGAGGTTGGAGACCATAAGATAGGTCTAAGCTTTCATCCAGAAGTTTCTGTAGAAGTTAATGTAATTGTTTCTCCAGAATAGTTGTCTTAAATCGGATATGATGTAAAAATCATTCTTTATGTCTGAATTATCAAAAGATCAAAATAATCAGGTTAGAGATCTAGAGCGAGCAGTACTCGGAGGCCTGATGTTAGAAACAGAAAGATTTGATAACGTGAGGACAATTATTTCCCATTTAGATTTTGAAGGTCCTGACCATCAATTTATTTTTGAATCAATGGGAGAATTAGTAAATTCCAATAAACCTCTTGACCCTTTAACAGTTTCAGATCGTTTGGACAGTAAAAATCTCTTGAATAAAGCAGGAGGAAAAAACTATCTTATTGATTTAGCAAGCACAACACCTAGTTCTGCTAATTTAGAATCATATGCAGAATCTATTAGAGAACAATCTATTAAGAGAAAGCTTTTAAAGGCTAACTCGGATATACGTGATCTGATTATCAATCCTGATGGTAAAGATGCATCTTCTCTACTTGACGAAGCTGAGGCCAAGATTTTTGCTTTAAACGATGAAGCAAGTCGCACCTCAGATTCTATCCAAAGTATTGATCAATTGATAAAGACTTCCATGGATAATCTTCAAAAGGGATCTAATGATGATAGTGTGCTAACTGGTTATACAGATCTAGATAAGATAACCCAAGGATTGCATAGAAATGATTTAGTCATTTTAGCAGCCAGTCCCAGCATGGGTAAGACGTCTCTAGCTATGAATATAGTAGAAAATGTTTTATTAAATGAGAAAATTGATGGAGGTATTTTATTCTTTAGCCTAGAGATGGCAGCAGAAGCATTAACAACTAGACTATTATCAAGTCATGCGAGAGTAAGCTCCCCAAATATTAGATCAGTTAATTTATCTAAAGATGATTTAAAGAAATTTACATCCTCTGCAGCGAAACTTAAGAATTTGCCCCTATACATTGATGACAGTTCATTTTTATCACCAATGGAACTCAGAGCACGAGCTAGAAGAATATCTAGAATGGAGGAAAAGGGCTTAGCATTAATAGTTGTAGATTATATTCAGCTTATGGAGATATCAGGCTCATCTGATAATCGAGCTAACCAGGTATCTGAGATATCAAGATCTTTGAAGTCTCTAGCAAAAGAATTAAACGTTCCTGTTCTTGCTCTTTCACAGCTTAATAGAGAAGTGTCTAAAAGAGATGATAAAAGACCTAGAATGTCAGATCTTAGAGATTCAGGCTCTTTAGAACAAGATGCAGATCTAATCGTCTTTATTCACAGAGAACCTGACCCAAGCTCTAATCAGCAATTTAGTGATTTAACTGAAATAATAATATCAAAACAAAGAAATGGTCCTACTGGAAAAATAAATCTAACTTTTATGGGCAAATATACTCGTTTTGAAGACTATGCTGTTAGTAGCTATGCTGATTCTTTTAATCAATGACAACCTTTTCAGCTGAAATTCATATAGATTTCTCTATTATTAAAGAGAATATATCTCTTCTTAAAAATCAAATTTCGAACACAACAAAATTTCTTGCTGTTATAAAAGCAGATGCTTATGGCCATACTTTAGGAAGTTTTGTTAAAAATTTAGATGGTTATATTAATGGTTTTGCTGTAGTGAGAATAGAAGAGGCTCTAGAAATACGTAAAATTAGCTCACAACCAATTCTATTAATGCAAGGTATATATACTGATGAGGAGGCTGAAATTGCTAAAAAAAATAACTTCACCTGTGTAATTCATAATATTAATCAGTTAGAAATATATAAGAACCATTTATTACATAAATCTGTTTGGATTAAGCTTAATACTGGTATGAATAGATTGGGGTTTGTTGATTCTGAATTAGATCATTTATCTGAATTTCTAAATAGAGATAATGTCCTCATGACACACTTAGCATCTGCAGAAGACCCCAATAACCCATCAAACTATAAGCAGATAGAATTATTTAACAATATACACTCTTTATATCCTCATCTTAAAAGAAGCATCTTAAATAGTGCAGGAGTTATGCATTTTCCAGAACACTCTTATGAGTGGGTTAGATGTGGTATAGGGATGTATGGGGGCCTACCTGCCTTTCCTTTATTAAAAACAGCTGTTAGATTTCGAAGTAAGGTTATAGGTATTAGAAAACTCAAGCAGGGAGATGCTGTGGGTTATGGAGGGAGGGTAACTGCTAAATCGGATAAAACTATTGCATTAGTTTATTGTGGGTATGCAGATGGGTTTCCTCAAAGTGCTCTTGATGGCACAAAGGTCATGATCAATCATCAAGAAGCAACAATTTATGGACAAGTCTCTATGGATTTACTTACGATTGATATTTCAAAATGTCAGAATATTAGATTTGGTGATTGGTGTGACTTTTGGTCTCCTGAATTGTCTATCAATGAGAATGCATTATTCAATAATTTGATTTCTTATGAATTGATGAATAGAGTAGACCCTAGAGTAAAGAGAGTGATCTATGAAAATAACTAATCTAGATAATAGTCCCAGAAATATTCGATATGAAGAAGATCTAGAAGATTTTTTAGATTCCTCACATATTGAAGATATCGTTGAAATTTTTAAGACGCCTTTAACAGGCTCATATAATTGGGACTATACCCTTCAAGATAACAGAATTAAGAAACTTTATGAGCTAGGTAAAGAACTCAATTGGAATGCAGAGCTAGATATTGATTGGTCAAGACCTTTTGAAAAAATAACTGAGCCACCTGAAATATTTTGGGATGAGTATGCTCCTTATGCAAATATGCCAGATCAAAAAAAAGTAGATTTCATCAACCATAGAATTGCATGGAGTCAAAGTCAATTTCTTCACGGAGAACAAGGAGCTCTTTTAGTGGCATCTCAATTAACCTCATGTGCGCCTACCTATAATGCTAAACTCTATGCAGCTTCTCAAACATTCGATGAAGCTCGGCATGTAGAAGCCTTTAACCGCTATATCCAGACTCGAATTAAAATGATGTACCCTATTGGAAATGCACTTAAATCTATTTTAGATAAAATTCTTACAGACCCAAGATGGGATTTAAAATTCATTGGTATGCAACTTATCATTGAAGGTTTAGCTTTAGCAGCTTTTCAGACCTCCAGAGAACTTACTAAAGATCCGGTTTTATCTGACATGCTGGGCTTAATTATTCGTGACGAGGCTAGACACGTTACATTTGGAGTAAATTATCTAGAAGAATATGTTGCTACTTTAAGCAAGAAAGAAAAAGAAGAGAGGGCACAGTTTGCATATGAAGCTTGTTGGCTAAGTCGCGAAAGGTTGTTATCAGTGGATGTATTTGAGCACTTTGGATGGGACGTGGAAGATGCCCGGCAATTTCAGCTGGGCTCAGATATTAACAAACATTTTCAAAAACTTTTATTTCAAAGAGTGATGCCAAATCTTAGAAGAGTGGGCCTTCTTACTGATTCTGTCAAGGATAAATTTGATGATCTTGGTATTCTTGAGTTTGCTTCTGATGAGAGTGATGCAGAAATTGATTGGGCTGATTTATCAAGACCTTTATTTGAAGAATCTGCATAATTTGTTTTTATTAGCATCATAATCTGATATTCTGTATTCCCATCAAAAGAAAATAATTGATGGCTCAAACAAAGTATATTTTTATAACCGGCGGGGTAGTTTCTTCATTAGGCAAAGGTATTGCTGCAGCATCTATTGGAGCTATTTTGGAATCAAGAGGATTAAAGGTTTCTTTGATAAAAGTAGACCCTTATATCAACGTTGATCCAGGAACTATGAGCCCATTTCAACATGGAGAAGTGTTTGTTACTAAAGATGGTAAAGAGACAGACTTAGATCTTGGTCATTATGAAAGGTTTGTCAGATTTGAAGCAACAAGCAAGAATAATTTTACAGCAGGAAAAGTTTATGAAGAGGTTATTAAAAAAGAAAGGAGAGGCAATTATTTAGGGGGCACTGTTCAAGTTATACCCCATATAACTGATGAAATAAAAAAAAGAATTAAAGCTGGTGCTAAAGGCTCTGATGTTGGGATAGTTGAGATAGGTGGCACAGTAGGAGATATTGAGAGCCAACCTTTTATAGAAGCTATTCGTCAAATGACTTTAGAATTGCCAAAGTTTTCTACAGCAATTGCTCATCTAACCTTGGTACCATTTATTAAGGTGTCAGAGGAACTAAAGACAAAACCCACTCAACATTCTGTAAAAGAATTGAGATCCTTGGGCCTTCAACCAGACTGTTTAATATGTAGACAAGAGCTAGAGCTTCCTATGGAAGAGAAAAAAAAGATCGCTCTTTTTTGTTCAGTAGATGAAAGTAGCGTGATTTCGATGCATGATGTTGAAACGGTTTATTCGATACCATTACTATTACATGATCAAGGCGTTGATAAAATTTTACTCAAGAAGTTAAATTTATCTAGAAAAAGAAAACCAGACTTATCCGATTGGAAAAAAGTCGTTGAAGCCAAGATCAATCCAAAAGATACTGTTACCATAGCAATTGTTGGAAAATATGTTGATCTAAAAGATTCTTATAAATCTCTAAATGAAGCGTTTGAGCACGCAGGAATTATTAATCAATCAAGGGTGGTTTTAGAGTTTATTGATGCCTCAAAATTAAAAAGGAGCAATGTCAAAAAGACCTTGTCTTTTGCTAATGGAATATTAATTCCAGGAGGTTTTGGAGAGCGCGGCATTGAAGGCATGATTGTAGCCTGTGAGTATGCTCGTGAACATCAAATACCTTATTTTGGAATTTGTTTAGGAATGCAAATTGCCATCATAGAGTTTGCTCGAAATGTTCTGAAATTAAAAAATGCTAATAGTAGTGAGTTTAATATCAACTCGCCTCACCCAGTTATTGCTTTAGTTACTGAATGGAAAGATGCATCAGGAAAGATTGAGCATAGAGATAGTTCATCTGATTTAGGAGGCACTATGAGGCTCGGTGAGCAGGAGTGTATCTTAGCTGCATCTTCTCTTTCTAAGAAACTCTACAAATGTGAGAAGATCTTTGAAAGGCATAGACACAGATATGAAGTCAACCCCAGCTATAAGAACTTATTGCTAAAGAATGGTATGCTAATAGCAGGAACTTCTTTAGATAAGAAGCTTGTAGAAATGATAGAAATTAAGAAACATCCCTGGTTTTTAGGGTGTCAATTTCATCCTGAATTTACCTCAAATCCTCGTGATGGACATCCATTATTCAATAACTTCATTAATAAAGCATTAAAATTAAAATCGTGAAGAAAATACAACTTAAAAATTTTTCAATTAGTAATGACTCTCCAATGGTTGTTATAGGAGGTGTGAATGTTTTGGAGTCTGAAGAGTTAGTATTAAAAGTTGCTGAAGCATTTAAGAATGCTACAGAAAAAAATGGATTAAATTGGATTTTCAAAGGATCATTTGATAAAGCTAACAGAAGCTCAATAAATTCTTTTAGAGGACCAGGGCTGGATGAGGGTCTCTTAATGCTTGAAAAAGTTAAAAATGAATTTGAAGTAGATATTCTTACAGACATTCATGAAGTTTCTCAAGCAGAACCTGTTGCAGAGATTTGTGAGATAGTTCAGATTCCCGCTTTCTTATGTAGGCAAACTGATTTGATTGTTGCTGCTGCAAAAACCAATAAATCTATTCAGTTTAAAAAACCTCAATTTATTTCTGCTGAAGAAATGCAGAATGTTATTAATAAATGTGAGTCAATTGGAAACAAAAATATTATTTTATGCGAAAGAGGGAATTCATTTGGATATAACAATCTAGTGGTGGATATGTTGAACTTCCAAATCATGAAAAAGTTTAAATACCCTGTAATTTTTGATGTTACTCACTCACTACAATTACCTGGTGGACTGGGGAGTGCCGCGGATGGCAGAAGAGAGTACATGCTACCTTTAGCCAAATCAGGAATTGCACAAAAAATAGCTGGAGTATTTATAGAGGCGCATACAGATCCTGATACAGCAAAATGTGATGGCCCATGTGCAATTAATACTAATAAATTAGATGAATATTTAAAAGAATTAGTAGACCTAGATATGCTAATCAAGTCTCAACAAGATAATTGATGATTACTATTAAAGATATACAAGCTATTCAAGTTATAGATTCTAGGGGGCTACCTACCATATCATCTAAAATCATCTTATCTGATGGCACAGAATGTATATCAATGGTCCCTAGCGGGGCATCAACAGGATCAAGAGAAGCAATAGAATTAAGGGATGGAGGAAAAGATTATTTAGGCAAAGGTGTTTTGAAGGCTGTGAGTAATCTAAACGGTGAAATTCGTACTAATCTTTTAGGACAAAACCCATGTAATCAAGAAGCCATAGATCAAATAATGATTGAGCTAGATGGAACATCTAATAAAGAAAATTTAGGGGCAAATGCTATTTTGGCTGCATCTTTAGCAACGCTTAAAGCAGGCTCATTAGTTAATAAGATTCCTTTATATCAGCATGTGAATAATACATATAAAGATGTTTGTGGAGAAGATGCTGTAATGAGTATTCCAGTCCCCATGCTGAATATTATTAATGGCGGCCAACATGCTAGCAATAATATTGATATTCAAGAATTTATGATCATGCCTATAGGCGCTGATTCATTCTTAGAAGGTATCAAATGGTCAATAGAAGTATATGGGTCATTAAAGTCCATTCTTAAGAAAAATAATATGAATGATGCTGTAGGTGATGAGGGTGGTTTTGCACCTAATCTTGGTTCAAATCACCAAGCGATTGAGTTAATAATTCAAGCTATAGACCAATGCGGTTTTAAATCTGGAAAAGATATTGGCATAGCTCTAGATTGTGCAGCATCAGAACTCTTTTCAAATAATACTTATAGACTAGTTGATGAAGGTCAAGAATTATCTAATCATGAATTTGGAGAATATTTATCTTCACTTGTAAAGTCTTATCCAATTATTTCAATAGAAGATGGTATGGATGAAAATGATTTTGATGGATGGAAGTTATTAACTAATAAGCTTAATGGTCAATGCCAGATAGTTGGTGATGACCTATTTGTATCCAATGAAGCTTATCTTAACAAAGGTATTGATGAAGGAATGGCAAACTCGATTTTAATTAAATACAATCAAGTTGGTACCATCACTGAGACTTTAAGAACCATAAATATGGCTTCTTTAAACAAATATAAGGTTATTATTTCTCATCGATCTGGAGAAACAGAAGATACTACTTTATGTGATTTAGCAGTAGGGGTAGGTGCAGGTCAAATCAAATCTGGAGCGCCATGCCGATCTGACAGGACAGCAAAATATAATAGACTATTGTGGATTGAATTTGAAAATAACGCTAAGGACATTCCATATGCAAACAAGATTTTTATTTAAGATACTTTTATCAATCTTAGTTTTATTTACCTTCTATTCTTTTTATTTGGTTTTTTTTGATTCAAATGGAGTGAGCTTAAACAAGAAGCTTAAGCTTCAATTGATTAATGAAGAAGAACAAAACAAGATCATCATTCACGAGAATATTTCCCTTGAAGAAGAGATTAGGTCTATGCAAAATAATTCAGAATTCTCAGAGACCTATGCTCGTGAAGAGCTAGATTTAATTTTACCAGGTGAAAATCTAGTTAAAATAGATATATCTGATATAGATCCCGATGACTAAAGTTCTTGCAATAGTTCCTTCAGCAGGGATAGGTAAAAGAGCAGACTCAGATACTCCTAAACAGTATAAGAGAATTGGCACAAGCACTATTTTTGAATTCACTATTAACAAGCTTCTAAAATATAAAGATATAACAAAAGTACTGGTTCCAATTTCTGGAAGTGATACTAATTTCTTAAACCAAAAGTTGGTTGAAAATAAAAAGATATCCTTTTCAAAAGGAGGCAATACTAGATTTGAATCAGTATTTAATGCTATTCAAGCATTCGATGATAATGACTATGATTATGTATTAATACATGATGTTGTTCGACCATTCTTTGATGTAAATTTAATTAAAGAAATGTTAGAAATATTAAATAAAGATCATCAGTTTGAGGGAGTCGTGCCTTTTGTGGAATGTGTTGACTCAGCAAGGAATATCAACCAAGACTTTAAACCTATTAATAGAACAGAATTAGCATTGATTCAAACACCTCAGATATTTAGAAGTAAAAGCTTTGTTCTCGCAATGAAGTCTGCTTATGATCAAGCAAAACATTTTTCTGATGAATCCCAAGTTATGGAAAATAGTAATTTTTTAATAACTTATGTTGATGGGAATGATTCTAATATTAAAATTACTACCCCTGATGATTTTCGAAGAATTGATCCTTTTGATAATTCTGTTGGAAGAGGAATAGACTTCCATAAATATAAACCTGCTAAGAATTCTAATATTGTATTAGGAACTATCAAGATAAAATCAGATTATCGGGTAGTAGCGCATTCAGATGGCGACATTCTTTTGCATGCGTTATCAGATGCTTTACTTGGAGCAGGAGGGTTAAGAGATATTGGATATTATTTTCCAGATAATCTTGCATCCAATAAGAACCTAGATAGCACTAAAATTTTAAGTAAATCATTAGATCTTTTATTTAGAAATGGACTTAAACCTCACAATGTTGATATCACAATCATTTGTGAATCACCGAAGATTTCCCCACATGTTCAACAAATAACAGAGGCTCTCTCTAAACTCTTAAAAATAAATGAAGAAAATATAGCAATTAAGTCAACAACTACTGAAGGGCTTGGAGTCATTGGACATAATAATGGGATTGCAGTTTATGCTCTTTCCAGCCTTAAGATAATATGAGTATTTTAATTACCAATGATGATGGGTTTAAATCATCAGGAATAACAGAGTTATTTAAATCGTTAAGCCAGGATCACACAGCTTATATGGTAGCTCCAAAGTCAAACTGCAGCGGAATGAGCGCTGCTGTAAGCTTAAGAAAAGAAATAGTTGTTAAAGCTATTGAGGATAAGATTTTTGTTGTAGATGGTACCCCAGCTGATTGTTCATATCTAGGCTTATATGGACTAATAAAAGATCCCATTGATCAAATAGTTTCTGGTATGAATTTAGGTCCAAATTTAGGAACAGATGTATTTTATTCTGGCACTATTGGTGCTGCAATTGCAGGTATAGGCCTAACTTTTCCACCAGTGGCATTTTCAGTATGTGCTTATAATCCAAAGGACATTAATTTTTTAGCTTATAAAGCACTAGAAATTTTGCGAGTTATTCGATCAGATAAAATTCCTAATACCTACTTAATTAATATAAATTTCCCTGATGTCACTGAAGAAAATTACAAAGGCATAAAAATCACATCTATAGCATATAGAGATAACCCTGATCCGCCAATAAAAATCAGAGATGATGATGGCTTAGTTTTTAAGTTTAATGCTAGTGGTGCGCCTAAGCCTAATCAGAATCATGCAGATACAGATGCAATCAAAGATGGGTATGTTTCTATCTCTTTTTTAAATTACGATCTAACCTCTTCATCTCAAAATCATTTAGGTGAATTAAGTTTTTTTAAGAATGTCTAGAGTATCTGGATTTACCTTTAAAAGGGTTCGAGAAAAAATGATTGAGGAATTGTTAAGTTTTGGTATTAAAGATTTCAGAGTTCTAGATGCGATGAGTCAAGTGAAACGACATTTATTCTTAGATGAAGCATTGTGGTCTAGGGCATATGAGAATAGAGCACTTGCAATTGGCTATAAACAAACCATATCACAGCCTTATATAGTTGCAAAAATGACAGAATTACTTCTTAATGATACCTCTAGCAGAGGCAGGGTATTTGATAGAGTTCTTGATATAGGATCAGGTTCAGGCTATCAAAGCTCAATCTTATCCTTTTTTGCTAAAGAAGTAATAGCTATTGAAAGAGTTAAGGAATTAGTTTTAAAGAGCAGAAGAGTCATCACAGATCTTGGAATAAGAAATGTTAAAGTAAAACATGCAGATGGTTTTGAGATGCACAAAGAAAACATAAAATTTGATGGAATAATTTGTGCAGCTGCACCTCCTGAATTACCTATTGAATTAATTAACATTTTAAAAAAAGATGCAAAATTAGTCCTCCCAGTTGGTTTACAACATCAACAAACACTTAAGGTTATTAAGAAGACTAATAAAGATAATTATGAAGTAATAGATTTTGATGATGTAGCTTTTGTTCCGATGCTTGGTGGACTTACTAAAGACGATGAATAATAAGCCCATCATAACAAAGACCAGGTATGCTGTTGCTGGATTTTTTATGGGTTTGGCAGAGGTTTTGCCAGGAATTTCTGGAGCCACCGTAGCATTAGCATTTGGGATTTATAGAAATCTTCTAGATATTCTGAGCAATCTTAAACTCAACAAAGATCTATTTTCAAAAAATTATTGGATGAATTCCCTTCAATTACCACTTTTGATTGTCTTATTGATTAGCATGGCAATAGCAATCTTGCTATTTGCAAATTTACTTACTTATCTCATTCAAAACCACGAGGCATCTTTTAGGTCTGGGATTGCAGTATTAATGATTTTTATTGCTTTAAAAGTAGCTGACTTTATGAAAAATTTTTTGAAAAACCCTTTGAATAAATTTATCACTTTAATAGTAGGAATTAATATAGGTCTTATGATCATCATTATTGATTTAACATACAAACCTGCAGTTGATGAAGCCTATTCATTTTGGTTTTTGGTAGTTTCTGGATTTATTGCATTTAGTTTTTTTATCATTCCTGGAATTTCTGGAAGCGCTATTTTAGTTGTGTTGGGTATTTATCCATTAATTATAGATTCAATTAGTGGCATGGATTTACATATTTTAAGTATATTTGCTATTGGATGTATTTGTTCTTTATTATTGATGCCAAAAATTATCTCTAAAATTTACTATCAATATCAGGATTCAGTTAATTATTTCTTTAGTGGATTAATTTTTATTTCTGGTTTTGGACTTTTATTTGGCTGGCTATCTTTTCAGTAAATTTTTTTTAGATGCTATTTCAGCAAATTTTTTAGATTCAGGTAGGGGGTCTATTTGCTCCACGATATTAGGCCATTTCTCAGATAATTCAGCATTAATTTCGATAAATTCTATTTGATCCTCAGGTAGCTCATCTTCAGAGAAGATAGCATCAACAGGGCATTCAGGCTCACATAAGGCACAGTCTATACATTCTTCAGGATGTATTACCAAAAAGTTTGGGCCTTCATAGAAACAATCTACTGGACATACCTCTACACAATCAGTATGTTTGCAGTTAATACAAGACTCAGTTACAACGAATGTCATGTGTTGGATTCTAACAACCCATGTGCATCAAGTCAGTAAAAAAAATACTTTTTTATTTGATTTTTTATGGATTTTAATATACTGTATATACATACAGTAAGAGGCAATATTATGAATGATAAAAATAAGAGCTTAAATGAGACTATCTCTCAAATAGAAAAACAGTTTGGTAAAGGAACTGTAATGAAGATGGGTGAGAGGGATCTTATTGATCTTCCATCTGTATCTACTGGTTCTTTGGGGCTTGATATTGCTCTTGGAATAGGAGGTCTGCCCAAAGGGAGGGTTGTGGAGGTATTTGGACCTGAATCTTCAGGTAAAACAACTCTAACTCTTCAGGTTATTGCTGAATGTCAGAAATCTGGAGGAACTGCAGCATTTATTGATGCAGAGCATGCGCTTGACCCTACTTATGCTGAAAAACTTGGTGTAGATGTTGATGAGCTGCTTTTGTCTCAACCGGATACTGGTGAACAAGCTTTAGAAGTTACGGATATGCTAGTTAAATCTAATAGTGTTGATTTAATTGTTGTTGATTCTGTGGCTGCATTAACTCCAAGGGCTGAAATAGAGGGCGAAATGGGAGATCATCATGTTGGTCTTCAGGCAAGATTAATGTCTCAAGCATTAAGAAAAATTACTGGCAATATCCAAAGATCAAACGCAATGGTTATTTTTATTAATCAAATCAGAATGAAAATAGGTGTCATGTTTGGAAACCCAGAGACTACGACTGGAGGAAATGCTCTTAAATTTTATTCTTCAGTTCGTTTAGATATTAGAAGAATAGGATCAGTAAAAGATGGTGATGAAGTAATAGGAAATGAAACAAGAGTTAAAGTTGTTAAAAATAAAGTATCACCACCTTTCAAACAAGCAGAATTTCAGATTATGTATGGAGAAGGAATTAATGTTGAGGGAGAAGTTCTTGAATTTGGTCAAAAACTTGGTCTTATTGAGAAATCTGGAGCCTGGTATAGTTACAATGGAGAAAAAATTGGGCAAGGCAAAGTAAACGCAAGTAGTTTTTTAAAGGAAAACAAAAAAATTAAGAATGCTTTGCTTAGTGAGATCAGAAAAACATATATTCAAAGTAAAACGAAATCTAAAAAATAATACTTGTTTATCTAGTTAGAAATTGTATAACATATAGCCTCTTAAGAAGAGGAATATCGAATGACAAAAAATGCATATGTAGTTTCTGCAGTTCGTACAGCAGGTGGCAAAAAAAATGGTAGGCTTTCTCAATGGCATCCAGCTGATTTAGGTGCACAGGTCTTAGATGAATTGGTCAAAAGAAGCGGTGTAGAACCAGGCTTAATTGATGATGTTATATTTGGATGTGTTGATCAGGTTGGTGCTCAATCTGGAAATATTGCACGAAATTCTGTTTTATCATCGAGTTTACCTGAATCCGTTCCTGGAACTTCAGTTGATAGGCAATGTGGATCTTCACAACAAGCCATCCACTTTGCTATACAAGCTGTATTATCCGGAACACAAGATATAGTTGTGGGGGGTGGAGTTGAAGTTATGTCTATGGTGCCTATAGGAGCTAGTATTAAGGATGGTTATGATGCTGGTCATGGACAGCCATTTTCTGGTGAAGGCATTAAGGAAAGATATCCAGATGTATTCTTTTCTCAATTTACTGGAGCTGAATTAGTTGCTAAAAAATGGAAATTAACTAGAGAAATTTTAGATAAATTTGCTTTGAGTAGCCATGAGAAAGCAATTTATGCAACAGAGAATGGTTTTTTTGATAATGAAATATTGCCTGTTGAAGGCAAGAATGAAGAAGGTAATAACGATTTATTACTTCAAGATGAAGGGATTAGATTTGATGCAAGCCTGGAAGCTTTGTCTGGATTAAACTCTATTGCTGAAGGAGGAGTCATTACAGCAGGTAATGCTAGCCAAATAACTGATGGTGCAGCAGCAGTTCTAGTATGTAATGATGAAGGACTTAAAAAGGTCAAGGCTGATCCGCTTGTAAAGATTAAGGCTATTAGTGTAGTTGGTGATGATCCAATATACATGCTTACAGGACCAATACCTGCGACAAAGAAAGTATTAGATTCTGCTAAATTAAAAATGGATGATATAGGTTTATATGAAGTTAACGAAGCATTTGCTCCAGTCCCCTTAGCATGGGAAATAGAATTAAAGTCTGATCGAGAAAAACTGAATGTTAATGGTGGAGCAATGGCGTTAGGGCACCCTTTAGGAGCAACTGGTGCAAAATTAATGACCACATTGATATACGAAATGCATCGAAGAGATGTTAAATATGGTCTGCAGGCTATATGCGAGGGCGGGGGAACTGCAAACGCAACGATTATTGAAAAAGTTTAGACAAATAACTTAAAATTTTTGAATCCTTAACAAAGGATTTTTTCCCAGCCCTAGGAATTAACTCTAGATTCTTATCTTTTTCAAAACTTTTACCAATAACTACATTAATAGGCACTCCTAAAAGCTCAGATTCTGTAATTTTTTTCCCAAACCTCTCATCTCTCTCATCTAACATTACCCTGTTATTTTTTTTACGTAATTTCTCATATAAATCTAATCCAAATTTATAACTACGATCTTCTTTATTGTTAGAGGTTAAAATTATATTGATTTGGATTGGTGCTAATTGATTTGGCCATATAATACCTTTTTGATCATGGCTCTGTTCTATACATGCAGCCACCATTCTTGAGATACCTACTCCATAACAGCCCATAAATAGATCAACAGATCCCCCCATAGCATCTTGTAAATTAGCTTTCATCTGTTTTGAATATATTTGACCTAGTTGAAAAATATGACCTACTTCAATGCCTTTTATGAGATCTATTTTTCCTCCATCAGGAAAAGAACTACCTTTCAATGAATTGAGATCTTGACCATCTTTGATCAGCATCTCAGCATTTATTACTACATCTGATTCATTGCTGATAGCTAGAGTGTCTTCACCATTTTCAGCAAGAACATGAAATTCTTCAGATTCATCTCCACCTATTGACCCTGAATCAGCCTTAACTATTCTGAAGTCCAGACCCAATCTGCCCAATATCTTGCTATATGCATCTCTCATATCCTTATATGAAGAATTTAGGGACTCTTTATTCATATGAAAGCTATATGCATCTTTCATCAGAAACTCTCTTCCCCTCATCACACCATACCTAGGTCGTATTTCATCTCTAAACTTTGTCTGTATTTGGTAAAGGATCATTGGTAGATTTTTATAACTTGTTAGGTTATTCCTAATAAGATCAGTAATTATTTCTTCATGCGTTGGCCCTAAACAGAATTCTCTGTCATGCCTATCTTTAATTCTTAATAATTCAGGTCCAAATTTATCCCATCTATTTGAGTCTTCCCATAGATTTTTAGGCTGAACCATAGGCATGAACATTTCTTGAGAACCGATATTATCCATCTCTTCTCTTACAATTGATTCAATAATTTTTATTGCCTTATATCCTAATGGCAACCAGTTATATATACCCGACGCTACTTTTCTAATCAGACCAGCTCTTAACATTAGTTTGTGGCTTACAATTTCTGCATCTTGAGGATTATCTTTAATTAGTGGAATAAAAGCTTTAGACGCAAACATTTTTATATAACGAATAACATATAGTTTATAATTTTATAGTTTTTTGAGGGTTATATGCCGATTTATGAATATAAATGTTCAAATTGTTCTAATGAATTTGAACAAATTCAGAAAATATCTGATAAACCGGTCAAAAAATGCCCTAATTGTAATAAGAATAGTGTTTCAAAGATGATGTCTGCTCCTTCTTTTAGGCTAAAAGGTTCTGGATGGTATGAAACAGATTTTAAAACAGGGAATAAAAAGAATATAGTAGATTCAAATGTTACAACAAATGAAACGAATAAAGATAAAGCATCAAAAGTAAATGGTAAGAAAAGATCTGAAAAACAAAAATCTTCAAAAAAGGATACCTAAGTTATGAGAAGCAATTATTGCGGTTCAATTGATAAAAAACTACTAGGCAAAACCGTTGAAGTTTGTGGTTGGGTCCATCGTAGGAGAGATCATGGCGGTGTTATTTTTATTGACCTTCGAGACATCAGAGGGCTTGTTCAGGTAGTTTTTCATCCTGAAATTTCTGATGCATTTGGCATTGCTGATATGTGTAGGAATGAATACGTTTTGTCAGTTTCAGGAAAAGTTAGGAAGAGGCTTGATGGCAAGATTAATTCAAAAATGCTTACTGGTGAAATTGAGATAGAAGCTACCTCGATAGAAATTTTAAATAAAGCTGAAACGCCCGCTTTTCCATTAGATGAGTATCAAGATGTAGGAGAAGACGTTAGATTAAAGAACAGAGTTTTAGATTTACGAAGATCTGATGTAAATTCAAGGATCCAGTCTCGAGCAAAAATTACTTCATCTATTAGAAGATTTCTAGAATCTAATGAATTCCTAGAGATTGAAACTCCTATTCTTACGAAAGCAACCCCTGAGGGTGCAAGGGATTATGTTGTGCCTAGCAGAATTAATATTGGCAGTTTTTATGCATTACCTCAATCACCTCAGCTTTTTAAACAGATGCTCATGATGGGAGGTTTGGATAAGTATTATCAAATTGCTAGGTGTTTCAGAGATGAAGATTTAAGGTCTGATAGACAACCCGAGTTCACGCAGATTGATATTGAGGCAACTTTTACATCACAGGAAGAAATAATTGCATTAAGTACAGAGATGATAACAGAACTATTAAATAACTTTTCTTCATATAAAGATAAATCATTTTCTAATATTTCATATTCCCAAAGCTTATTAGACTATGGTTGTGATAAACCGGATCTTAGATTGCCCTTAAAGTTAATTGAGATTGCTGATTTAGTTAAAGGTGAAGATTTTAAAGTTTTTTCTGACCCTGCTAATGATTCAAACTCTCGAGTAGTTGCTTTAAGAGTTCCCAATGGCAACTCATTAACTAGAAAAGAGATTGATACTTATACCGATTATGTCTCAAAGCTCGGGGCTAAAGGTTTAGCATATATAAAAATAAATGGATTAAGATTTAATGAAATGCAATCTCCAATATTAAAGTTCCTGACACCTTCAACTGTAGAATCAATAACTAATTTGTTAAAGGTAAAGACAGGAGATTTAATATTTTTTGGAGCTGGCAAGAAAGATGTAGTTAATTTATCCATGAGCTCTTTGATAAAAAGAATAGGGGAAGATTTAAATTTATATGAAAAGGACTGGGCGCCAGTATGGATAACTGATTATCCTATGTTTGAGTATACTAAAGAAGGTAATTTAACCTCTTTACATCACCCATTCACCAAACCAAAATGTTCAATAGAAGATTTATTATCTCATCCTGAGGATGCGTTAGCCAATGCTTACGATTTAGTTTTAAATGGTTATGAAATAGGAGGAGGGTCACTGAGAGTTTTTGATCCAAACATGCAAAAAGAAATATTTAATATTTTGGGCATCAGTGATGAAGAGGCAAAAAGTAAATTTGGATTTTTACTCAAAGCACTTTCTTCAGGTTGTCCACCTCATGGAGGCATTGCATTTGGTTTGGACAGAATCGTAATGCTTTTAACAGACACTTCAAATATAAGAGATGTCATAGCATTTCCTAAAACACAGACCGCAACATGTCTTTTAACTGAAGCTCCAAGCACTATAGCAAATGATCAGTTAAATGAGCTTCAGCTTAAATCAGTCAAACCTAAAGAATAGATATGGCTGGTCATTCAAAATGGGCAAATATCAAGCATCGTAAAGCTAGGCAAGATGCTAAACGCGGAAAGATTTATACTAAAGTTATCAGAGAAATCACTGTTGCAGCAAAAGCTGGCCCTGACCCCAATGATAACCCTAGATTAAGATTGGCTCTTGATAAAGCAAATAATGAAAATATGCCAAAAGATACTATAAATCGTGCAATTCAAAGGGGAGCAGGTACCGGTGAAGCAAATAATTTAGAAGAAGTTAACTATGAAGGTTATGGGCCGGGCGGGGTTGCGATATTGGTTGAAACCATGACAGATAATAGAAATAGAACAGTTGCTGATGTTAGACATGCTTTTACTAAATTTGGTGGCAATTTAGGAACAGATGGTTCAGTGTCTTATCTTTTTAATAAGATAGGTTATATAAGGGTTTCACTTGAAGAGAATGAAGATGAGCTATTTAATGCAGCAATAGAGCTTGGAGCTGAGGATATTGAAGTAACAGAAGATGCCTATCAAATTATTTGTAATCCTAACAGCTTCAATGAATTAGTAGAAAATTTAAAAGGAAGAGACTGTACTGTGTTGAATGCTGAACTGTCCATGAGAGCAGATACAACAATTCCCTTAGATCAGGAAGCTTCTGAAAAAGTACTTAGAATTTTAAATTTTATGGATGATCTTGATGATGTGCAAGAGGTTCACACTAATGCAGAGTTTCCTGAAGACTTTAAAATGGAAGAATAGTTTTGGCTATTAATTCAAGAAATAAAGGTGCAAATTTTGAAAGAGAAATAGGAAATTTGTTAGTTAAAAAATTAAACCTAAATAATCCTGTTAAAAGAATTCTTGAACAAACTAGAACTAAAAAGCTTCCTGATCTTAGGTTAGGAAGATGGTGCATAGAGTGTAAAAGATATGGAGATGGAAGTGAGCCTTTAGATGATTGGTGGAAACAGGTTTTGCTTTCTGCAGGTGAAGATATGTTTCCAGCACTAATTTATAAGTTTAATAGGAAACCCATTAAAGTAAGGATTTTATCTGAAATGCTTCATAAAGAACTTCAAGGGAGTCATCTTGTTATAGATATGAGCTTGGATGATTTTATTGAGGTTATCAAAAGACTTTATGTTTATGATATAGAATTACATGAGTCAACCTATGCAGTGTAAAGAATTCCCTATAAAAGTTTTTGTTGAGGATACAGATTTTCAAGGTTTTGTTTATCATGCAAACTATATTAAATATTTTGAGAGAGCAAGAACACAGTTTTTAAATGATCACAATTTTTCACAATCAGATGCTATATCGAATGGATTATATGTAATAAAAAAATTAAATATTTTATTCTCTTTACCTGCAAAATTGGAGGATGAATTAGTTATTTCGACTAGAGTAGAAGCTCTTTCCAGGGCTAGACTGGAGTTCTCACAGGTTATTAATTTTAGAGATAATTATAAAAAATGTTGCGAAGGTTTAATAGAAGTGTGTTTTTTAGATAAGATAAATAAAAAACCAATTGCATTTGATTCAAAATTACTTAAATTAATTAATAACCATGAATGAATTTTCTATATTAGATCTATTTTTTCAAGCTTCGTTATTAGTTCAACTAGTAATGATCTTGCTTTTAGTAGCTTCATTAGTCTCTTGGGTGATGATTATAGAGAGGTTATTGCATTTCAAGCATAGACGCCAAGAAGATGATTCATTTGAGAAGTTATTTTGGAATTCTTCAAATCTTAATGAATTATTTAATAAAATATGTTCTGAAGAGAAGAACACTTTGTTGGGTTTATCAAGAGTATTTCATTATGCATTTAAAGAATACTCAAAAATTGAAAATAATAAATTAGATACAAATGATTTCATTACAGACAATGTCAGTAGGTCAATTAGAATTGCTATATCTAAAGAAGAAGATATTCATTCCAAGAATTTAGATTTTTTAGCAAATGTTGGCTCAGTTAGCCCATATATTGGTCTGTTTGGAACTGTCATAGGTATTGTAAATGCATTTCAGGGCTTGTCTGATGCCACTCAAGCCACAATTAACGCAGTTGCTCCAGGTATTTCCGAAGCATTATTAGCAACTGCTTTAGGGCTTTTTGCAGCTATACCAGCCGTTATTGCTTTTAATCGATTTACAGTCCGTACTGATGCTCACATCAAAAGATCTTCAGTATTTGGTGAGGAGCTTGTTAGCATTTTAAATCAAAGAACTTGAATAAATTTTGATCTACAAACCATTACACAAAAGAAAACTAAATGCCGAAATCAATGTAGTACCTTACATTGACGTAATGCTGGTGTTACTAATTATTTTTATGATTCTTTCACCTTTACTAATTCAAGGTGTTGATGTGAATCTACCTAAGACTGATACAACTAAGATGTCCTTAGAGAGTGAGCCGATGGTCATTTCCATTAATGCAGGAGGGCAATATTTTATAAATTTAGGAGATGAGTCTTTACCAATATCATTATTTGATTTAAAGCAGAAAGTATTGGTAATTTTTGAAGCAAATCCGGATATAGAAGTTGTTATTAAAAGTGATTCTAGTGTCCAGTTTGATTATGTTGCTAAAGCGATTGCTAGCATTCAAAGTGTAGGTGTTGAGAGGGTGGGTATCATTACAACTGGCTATGAATAGCATCATAAACTATCTTAATGCGGCACTAATATCATTTTTAATCCATGCTAGTTTTTTTGTATATTTTTATGGAATTAATAATTTTGGTAACAATAGCAATTTAATAACTAAGCCCGTTTATATTGATTTATCATTCGAAATACCAGCACAAAAAATAAAGAAAGAGTCTTTACCTCTTGTAACAAATGACTTAGATAATCAAGCATCATCAAATAGAGACATTGTTCATGAAACCAAAACTTTTCCTGTTATTCCAGTGTCTAATCTTGATGAGCTTATAAACCAAGAAAAAGCATTTGATTTAAATGAGAAAGAGTTAGCAGAAGCAAAATTTTCAGTGCTGATTACCAACAACATTGAAGATGCATGGAAAAAACCAAGGAACATACCTGCAGGATTAGTAGCTCATTTAAGGTTAGTAATAAATAAGGGAGGCAGGATAGTTAAAATGGATTTAGCAAAAAGTAGTGGAAATTTTAGATTTGATAGTTCAGCTCTCAATGCAGTACGGAGAGTTGAAACATTTAGTTTTTTTAAAGAAATACCAGAAGATCTATATACAAGTACATTTAGAGTAGTAAATGTTAAATTTAACCCAGAAAAAATATGAAATATAATCTACTAGCCTTTTTAATGTTAACGTTACCCCTTCACTCTGAATTGTTAATTGAAGTAACAAAGGGATCAGACAATCCAATTAATTTTGGTATTTATTCACCAAACAATAATTTTACTAGCTCTAATGAAGTGCTAGAAATTATTAAAAATGATTTGCTAAGGACTGGCGAATTTAATTTTATTAAAGGGATAGATCTAATTTCTTTGCCCCAAGAAGAGGGCAAAAATTTTAACTATTCAGGCTGGAAGATGCTTGGTTTAGATTTTGTAATCATCCCCGAATTCATTCTTCCAGACAGGAATTCTATTAATCTCAATTATAGGGTATTCGATGTATTGAGCATGAAGGAAATACGTTCTTCAAAAGTATATGGATTAAGAAATAATTTAAGACAAATAGCTCACTATGCTAGTGATGGTATTTACGAGTCTATAACGGGAATACCCGGAGTTTCTTCTACTAAAATCCTTTATGTTAATGAAACAAGGAACAGGGGTAGAAGTAATTATGATCTGATGATTTCTGATGTAGATGGAGCAAATGAAAAGGCTTTATTGAATAGTTCCGAACCTATAATTTCACCTGTATGGTCACCAGATGGTAAATCGGTAGCATATGTTTCTTTTGAAACAGGGATAGCAAATGTTTATATACAGGAAGTTACTTCCGGTAAGAGAGAAGCAGTTCTATCTCAAGAAACACAAATTAGCTCTCCCGCATGGTCTCCCGATGGCAAATACTTATCATTAACTCTTTATCAGGACGGGAATGCAGAAATCTACATACTTAGACTAAGAGATAAAACTCTGACAAGATTAACAAAACATTACTCAATAGATACAGAAGCATCATGGTCACCAAAAGGAAGAAAGATATTATTTACATCAGGTAGGTCGGGTTCTCCACAGTTATATGAAATTAGCTTAAGAGGTTTAAGCACTAGACCTAAAAGGGTTACACACGAGGGGGATTATAATGCCAAGGGTTCTTTCTTACCTGATGGCAATGGTTATGTTTTTGTTCATAGGTCAGAAGGTAAATTTCATATAGCATTGAAATATAAAGATGAAAAATTTATCAGAGTTTTAACTGATGCTCGCATGGATGAATCCCCTAGTGTTGCACCAAATGGAAATATGGTAGTCTATGCAGTATCTGAAGAGGGTTTAGGTAAGCTTGCAATTTTAAGTCTTAATGGTGCAAGATTTAATTTACCATCCACGGAAGGTGAAGTTAGGGAGCCAGCATGGTCTGGGTATGTACGATGAATTATAGGAGGTATTTATGACAATATTAAAGAAGAATACATGGTTTAATGCTGTATTTGCAATAGGGTTAGTTTTTGTTATCTCAAGTTGTAGCAGCATACAAAGAACAGAAGAAACAGTTTCTTCTGATGGCGTGAGAGGAGTAACAGTTTCTAAGAAACCTGCTGCTGCTCAAGCTGTTCTTGCTAGTGCTACAGTTTATTTTGAATATGATTCTTCACAATTAACAAGTAAATCTATTCAAGCACTAAAAAGCGTAGTCACACTAATGAAAAATAATAGGAATATTACCCTTTTGCTTGAAGGACACGCTGATGAAAGAGGTACTAGAGAATACAATTTAGCTTTGGGTCAAAGGAGAGCAGAATCTGTTACAAGTTATTTAGTTGCAAATGGTATCAACAAATCAAGATTGCAAACCATAAGCTATGGTGAGGAAAGGCCGGTTGCACTGGGTTCAAATAATGCATCTTGGTCTAAAAATAGAAGAGTAGAGATTAAGTAAAAAAGTTGTATAAAAGTATTCTTCTTTCATTAGGGTTAATCGTTCCTGTTTTGGATGTTTTTTCTCAAGAAACTTCTTCTGAAGATATTTTGTTTTTAAAAATACAAGAGCTTGAAGAAGAGATTGCATTTCTACGTTCTGAATTAGAAAGCCAATCATATATGATTGAAAAATTGATAGATGAATCTGTTGATGAATCAGATAGTTATTCCAGTAGTGAGCAGATAAGTGCAAATGACACTTTTAGGTTTGATGGTATCAATGATGCTGAAAGTATTGATCAAATATATGAGAAGGGCATCAATGCTTTAAATGAAGGTAATTATGGCTTAGCAAGTGAGCAATTTACTTATTTAAAAGATAAATTTGCTGATGATGAAAAAATTCCTTTAAGTTTGTTTTGGCTAGGTGAAATAGCTATATCAGAGATGTCCTTAGATGAAGCTAAAGAGAATTTTACAATGCTTGTAAATGAATACCCTCTTCACTGGAGAACCCCTTTAGCACATAAAAAATTAGGTGATATTCTTCTAGCTCAAGATAAAACCGAACTTGCAAAAGCTAAATATCAATTTGTTATTAATACGTACCCCGATAATGCTGCATCACCTTTAGCCTTGCAGATATTGGAGAATATGGAATAATCACATTTTTTTGTTATGTGGATTTTTGGGTCGCTAGCTCAGTTGGTAGAGCAGTTGGCTTTTAACCAATTGGTCACAGGTTCGAATCCTGTGCGACCCACCATACAACAATACGCGATTTTTAAGCGTACACACAATACCAATGAATCTAAATAAGATCTTCAAGGGCTTCTCAATTAATTCTCTTATAGCAGGAATATTCTTTTTTTTAGTACTGTGCTCTTGGTATACCTTAAGACCTGTCAGGAATGAGTTAGCTGTGCAAAATGAAAGTATTATTTTTTACTTATTGTTAGTTGGCGCTTTAGTGATGCTTTTGATTAATCCATTATATTCATGGGTAGCATCTAGAGGTAATCTTAAAACAGTCCTTGTATCAACTTATTCTGTGTTTATAGGAATATGGTTATTGCTTATAGTTTGTTTATACCCACCATTTTTTAATTCTATTGGGATAAATGCAGACCTTATAAGCTCAGTTTGGTTTTCACGATTTTTTTATATATTAGCAAATGTTTTTTCCTTCTTTATAGTTTCAATATTTTGGGTAGTTATTATTAATCTGTTTAGAGGTCCAAGCCTCAAGCTATCTTATGGTGTGATTGCAGCAGGAGGCTCTTTAGGAGCTTATTTTGGAGCTGATATAGCATCAGGATTAGCTTCAACTTTCAATGATTCAGGGCTATTGTTTTATTTATTGACATCATCATTGGTTTTGTTTATTTCTATGATTTTTGGTTTATTGCTGATATATAGATTCAAAAACAATGTTGATTTAAAACCAACTGGTGGTAAGAGTCTGGATGCCATTAGAAATTTAATTACAAACAAAGAGATTAGATCTATAGGGTTGTACATGTATTTATGGACGGCCTTAATGACTATTCACTGGGTAACCTCACTTGGGATTATTAGTGATGGAATCGTATATGAAAGTTATAGAATTATATTTTTTGCAGATTTAGAAAAGGTAGTAATTGTGATTACGGTCTTTACTCAATTCTTTCTTATAAACAATATTATTGATTTTATGGGAAGGAGAAATATTTTAGTAGCATATGGATTTATTTTTTCTTTGGTATTTCTTGGATATTATCTAATCCCAACAGTTAGCCTTGTTTTATTTGTTACAGTATTTTTAAGGTGGTTTGAATATGGTGTTAATAAACCCTCAAGAGAATTAATTTTTAGTGATTTAAAAAAGAATGATAGATATAAGTCAACTGTCTTAGTTGACACATTCAATGTTAGGTTTGGTGATGCTACTGGCGCAGCTTTTGTAACTTTTAGCAAAACTTTAGGCTTACTATTTACAAATATACCTATATTTGCTGTTCCCATTGCAGGGCTTGTATCTTTTTATGGTCATAAATTTGGTGGACTCAAGGAAGATTAAAGTTTTTTTATACTAACCCTTTCTTCTTTTAATCTCATTTATTTTTGTCATGATACTTTCAGATACTTGGAAATTATTTTGGACTAATCTTAGAGCAAACTGCAATTCATTTAATGCATCGTCATACTTACCAATTAAAATAAAATATTCTCCTTTACTGATATGGTATCCCACTATATTTTTTGAAGCCCTTTGAATCTCAGACAATAGCAGCCAAAGCTCAGGCTGTTTATTTTTCTTTAAAAGTTGGTCCCTAAGGATTTGCTCAGCAAACAAATACTCTTTTTTATTTGACAAGATTTTTACTTTCAGAATTGAAGCAGGATAATTATTAGGAGATATCGTTAATATTTGATTTACTACCTCCAAGGCTTTATTTAAATCATCTTGCAAGAAATATATTTCTCCTTCTATAGTTTTAAGAATTAAATTTTTTGGGAAGCTAGATAATAGCTTATCTAATAAATTATTCGCTTTTTCAAATTTCCTATTTTTTGAATAGGTAGTGATTAATGAAACAGTATTCTGTAGATTTTGATTCTTAGAATATAGATCTTCGAAATAACTTTCCGGGCTTGCATTCACATTAAAATACTTAGCTTCTATTCTGCCTTTAATAAATTGATAATCTGGTGAATTTATCTTCCCTCCATCAATCCCACTTTGGTCGGCTGCATTAAATGCATCACTTATTCTAGATGAAGTGACCGGATGACTTAACAAAAATTCTGGAGGAAGATCTCCAGAAAGCCTGCTGATTTTAGACATATTTTCAAACATTTCTCCCATGGATTTTGGATCGTAACCAGCATTAATGAGGTTATTAAAACCAAATCTATCAGCTTCTCTTTCAAATACCCTACTATATCTAAGTTGTTGTTGTGCAAGTGCTGCAGGACCCGCTATAAAAGCTGTTGGATTATTAGTAACAATTGCTAAAGCAATACTTGATATTAGCACTAATGCAGAAGCAATATTTGTATCTTGTCCTCTTAACACTCCTCTAGCAAAATGACGTTGGCTTACATGGGCTAATTCATGGGTAATAACTGATGCAAATTGGGCTTCATTATCTGCATGCAAGAATAATCCAGCATTTATACCAATAACACCTCCAGGAGCTGCAAAAGCATTTAATGATTTGTCATCTATTAATACAACCTTAAATTCTCTATTTTGCACCCTAGATGTTTCAGAAATTCTGTATACAAGAAGTTCAGCAAATTCTTTCACCAGAGGATCATCTATTAAAGGAGCTTGTGCATATATTTGAGTAAGGAAATATTCTCCAATTTGTTTTTCTTGTTCCAGTGACACAACTCCAGAGACTCTATCACCAATTGAGGGTATGTTATTTCTATCTACTTGTGATTTGATATCAGGACTCAATAGACAAAAAAATAATGTAAACACTAAAAGACTATAATCTACATTTTCTTTACTGAACGTTAACATTATTCTATTTTTTCTATTAAGATGTCATATTTAAGACATTATAAGAATTATTATGTTCCAACAGTTAAATAATTTTTTAAAAAGGATTTTTCCAAATGAAGAAACAATCGCTGTTACTCTTCTTATCATATTTACTGTTTTTTTATTATTTTTGTTGGAGGGAATTTTAACTCCATTTTTAATAAGCATAGTATTTGCTTACTTATTAGTGGGAGTTCAATTAAGACTAGAAAGGATCGGAATATCATCAGGATTTGCTCTGACTATTACCTTTGGGATATTTTTATCTTTAGGTGTGGCACTACTCTTGTGGCTAATCCCTTTATTGTATGCCCAAACAAATGAAATATTGAAAGAGATTCCTGTGATGTTTGATGCTTTCAAGGTCACAATTTCGACCATGTCTAACCAATTACCAGGCTCATCTGTGTCACAAGAGATTATCAGTGGAGCTATTGATATTATAAAGAAGACAGTAGAATCAAGCTCTCAAGTTTTTATAGCATATGGAGTTGGAGGCATACAAACTGTTTTTAGTGTAGCTTTAACATTAATTATGCTCCCAATATTAGTTTTCTTTCTATTGTTTGATAGACAATCAGTTATCAATTCTTTTATTTCTATACTCCCCAAAGAAAGATCAATGCTTAATGCAGTATGGCAAGAAATGGATGGGCAGTTGTCTAATTATGTTCGTGGTAAGAGTTTAGAAATTCTTATTGTAGGAGGCGTAGCTGCGATTATCTTTATGGTATTTGGTTTAAAGTATACCGCTGTGCTAGCTGCTTTAGTTGGTTTCTCAGTTTTAATACCATTTCTTGGAGCAATTCTTGTAACAATCCCAGTGATGTTTGTTGGTTTTGTTCAGTTTGGTTTTAGCTTTGAATTGTTGTTGCTTTTTGGTTCTTATACTATTTTACAAATGTTAGATGGTTATTTATTGGTTCCAATCCTTTTTTCTGATGCTGTCAAACTACATCCTTTTATGATTATTCTAGCAGTCTTTGTTTTTGGGGGATTATTTGGTTTTTGGGGCGTTTTCTTTGCAATACCGATAGCTACCTTTATTAAGGCTCTATGGAATTCGTGGCCCTCAAGCAGTAGTTAACAAAAAATACCTATTTAATTTTATTTAATAAATCCTTTGCAGTCTGGAGCACTTCATCAACATGACCTTTCACTTTAACGGATCTCCATTCTTGTAAGACTTTACCCTTAGAGTTAATGAAAAATGTACTTCTATCAACTCCCATATATTGTTTTCCATACATTGATTTCATCTGCATTACATCAAAAGCTTTACACATCTTCTCATCAGGATCTGAGATAAGCTCAAAAGGAAAAGACTGTTTAGATTTAAAATTTTCATGCGACTTTAATGAGTCTCTAGAAACACCAAAGATTTCAATATTTAAGGATTGAAATTTTTTATAGTTGTCTCTAAATTCTTGACCTTCAGTAGTGCATCCTGGGGTTGAGTCTTTTGGATAGAAATATAGTATTAAATTTTTTCCGAGGTGGCTTTCATTACTCACTATTATTTCGTTAGTTGCCTCCTGTTTAAATTTAGGTACGGTTTTTCCCTCTAGATTTTTTGCCATTTTTATTCCTTTTTTGTGTATAGTCTATTCTTTACTTAATCCCAAAATGATGCAAGAGTTAAAAGGAAGTTTTGTAGCTTTAGTGACACCAATGAAAGAGAGTGGTGCAGTAGATTATCAGGCACTTAACTCGTTAGTTGATTGGCATATAAAATCTGGAATAAATGGCATTGTTTCTGTGGGAACAACGGGCGAGTCTGCCACTCTTAATTTTGATGATCATATTAAGGTCATGACAAATACTTTCAAATATATTAATTCTAGGTGTATTGCAATTGCAGGCACTGGTGCAAACTCAACCCAAGAAGCTCTTGACCTTTCAAAAGCTGCTAATAAGATTGGTTATGACTATTGTTTATCAGTTACTCCATACTATAACAAGCCAACTCAAACGGGATTAATTAAGCATTATGAGACGATAGCAGATGCAGTTGATATAGCACAGATTCTCTATAATGTGCCCTCAAGAACTGCTTGTGATCTATTGCCCCAGTCAGTTAGGCACTTATCTAAACATCCAAACATAGCTGGAATTAAAGAGGCTATAAATACAAAAGAGCGGTATATCGAACTGATAAATCTTAGCAAGGAAATCAAAGAGAAATTTTATGTACTGTCAGGAGACGATTCTACGTTTTATGATTTAATGGTTGCAGGTGGAGATGGTGTCATTTCAGTGGCTGCAAATATTGTGCCTAAGACGATTGTAGAAATATGTAATTTAATTACTGAAAATGACTATGATGCTGCAAAGGAAGCTAATAAAAGCATAGAGGATTTATATGATTTACTTTTTATTGAATCAAACCCAATTCCAGTTAAATGGATTTTGTATAAGATGGGAAAAATTGAATCAGGGATCCGCTTACCTCTAACATTATTAGATGAGAATTTTCATGAAGAAACACTATCAGAGATGATAAAATTAAAAATATTATGAATTTTAAGCATACATATATTTTGCTATTCGTTTGCATGACTGGGTGCTCTTATATTTCAGGTCCTGAAGGACTATTCCCTGATACTAGTAAAGATTTTTTTGATGAGACAATCTCAGATGATATAGATCTTTCCGGAACAGATCTTATGATTGATACTGATAATCATTATCCTGTTTTAGAATCAAGTGAATTTCAGACTGAGCCTCTAGACATACCTCGACCAAGACAAATCTTTTCATCCGGTCAGACTAAGCAAGTTCAATTAAGAAGGTTGGGTGAGTTATTGTGGGTTTATGTTGAAGCTTTACCTTCTACGTCATGGCCCATCACTAAATCGTTTTTAGAAACATCAAATTATAATCTCATCAATGCTGATCCAGAGACTGGGATCATTTTGGTTGAGTATGAAAGAGATATTCTTATGAAGATAGCTGTAGAGCATGGGATTAAGGAGGCTTCAACCGAAGTTTTTATGTCTTTCCAGTCAAAAGATGGTTCTGAATTAACTGATGATCTTTGGGTTGATAAATCTCAAGAAGAATTAAAACTATTAGTCCAATATATGGCAGATTCAGTTGATTCTTTTAGTGGAACTTCTTTAGCTGCTCAAGCACTTAATGATAAAAAAAAGACAAGGATATTTAATTTAGAAGATGAAACAGTAATTGAGCTCGATTTGGGTTTTGATCGTGCCTGGTCAGCAGTGAGCAGGGCTTTAGAAGAGGGCAAGATTATTACTAATGATAAAAATAGAGCAGAGGGCTTTTTTTTAGTCTCCTATGTTGATTCAGATGATGAAGGCGGATGGTTCTCTTTTTTAAATTTTCGAAGCGAAGATTCTTCATCATTAGAATTGAGTGGAGATGCTGATTATAAGATAATAGTGAAGATGAAAGGCAAGAAAACAAACATCTATGCTGAGTCACTTAAGTCAGATAATAAAGATGCTGAGGCATTACTATCAAAGATTAATGAACTATTAAGTTAAGAATGGAAAAAAAGAAAGAAATTGCTTCTGGTAAAGCTAAGTCAATGTATACCACCGAAGATCCTAAATACCTTGTGATGGAGTTTAGAGATGATGCATCTGCATTTGATGGCAAGAAAAGGGCATCCCTAGAGAATAAAGGGAAGGTAAATAATCAATTTAATGCATTTGTTATGGAGTTTTTGGCCTCTAAGAATATTAAGACACATTTTTTGGAACTACTATCTAGCAATGAATCGCTGGTTTACAGCTTGGATATGTTTCCTATTGAATGTGTTGTTAGGAATAGAGCAACTGGCTCTCTATGTAAGAGACTAGGTATCGAGGATGGACTAATTTTAGAACCGCCTTTATTTGAATTTTTTCTTAAAGATGATGATCTAGGCGATCCATTAATCAATAGCAATCATATTATTTCTTTTGGATGGGCCTCACAAGAAGATCTTGAGGTTATGAAATCAATCAGTTTGGAAGTAAACAAAATACTTGTAGACTTCTTTTCAAAAGCTAATTTATTGCTCATAGATTTTAAACTGGAGTTTGGCAAATATAATAATGAAATATTGCTTGCAGATGAATTTACTCCTGATGGTTGCCGACTTTGGGATAAAGATACATTAACTAAGATGGATAAAGATCGCTTTAGACAGGATTTAGGCAATGTTATCGAAACTTATGGTGAAGTAGCAGATAGATTAGGCATTAAGATAAAACTTGACTAATTTACTCAAGTATTCATAATACACCCATGAAATTAACTACTAAGAGCCGTTATGCTATTAACGCGCTTACAGAATTATCAAATCTATCTTCAAATGGCCCTGTAGCCTTAAAAGATATAGCAAACAGACAAAATATTGAAGTTACTTATCTCGAGCAGCTTTTTCGGAAACTAAGAATCGCTGGCATTGTAAAAAGTATAAGAGGCAGGCAAGGAGGATATGTATATGCTTATGATCCAGAGACAATATCTATTAAACAAGTCATGGATGCGGTTGATGAGAACTTAGATGCAACAAATTGTAAGGGTTCTACAACTTGTTTTTCTGGTCAAGAGTGTAGCTCTCATAAGCTATGGCATGAATTAAATACAGTCGTTAAGGATTTTTTAAGCAATGTATTTATTGATCAACTTGCAAAAGATAAAAGCAGATCTAGTATCAGCCTGAGAGAGATTCATTCATGAGTAAACTGCAGTTACCTATATATTTAGATTATGCTTCAACTACTCCTGTTGATCCTAGAGTGGCTAAAAAGATGTCTGATCATTTAACATTAAGTGGTGCTTTTGGCAATCCAGCGTCTAGATCTCATAAATATGGATGGAAGGCTGAAGAGGCAGTTGAAGAGGCCCGTTCCCATGTTTCCAATCTTGTAAATTGTGATCCTCGCGAAATTGTCTGGACTTCTGGAGCAACAGAAGCTGATAACTTAGCAATAAAAGGTGTAGCAAAATTCTATGAGTCAAAAGGCAAGCATATTATCACTTCTAAAATTGAGCATAAGGCAGTATTAGATCCTTGTAGGCAGTTAGAGAGAGATGGTTTTGAGGTGACATATTTAGACCCAGATCCTGGGGGCTTTATATCGTTAGATTCTATCAAAGAAGCCATTAGACCAGACACAATTTTAATTTCTTTAATGCATCTAAATAATGAGTTGGGCACAATCAACAATATTAAGGAAATAGGAGAATTTTCAAGAGAAAGAGGAATTTTTTTTCATGTAGATGCAGCTCAAAGTACAGGCAAAATCGATATTGATTTAAATGAACTTGCTGTTGACCTCATGTCTTTTTCAGCACATAAGACTTATGGACCAAAAGGTGTAGGAGCATTATTTGTTAGAAGAAAACCAAGAGTTAGGATTGAAGCACAAATTCATGGCGGGGCCATGAGCGCGGGATGCGATCAGGAACTTTAGCTACACATCAGATTGTAGGTATGGGCGAAGCTTTTAGGTTAGCAAAAGATGAAATAACTTCAGATCGTCAACATATTTCTAAGCTCCATGAGTCTTTTCTTAAGGAAATCAATTCAATTCAAGAAATTTATTTAAATGGTGATTTGCATAACAAAGTTCCTAATATTATTAATGTAAGTTTTGCATATATAGAGGGTGAATCCTTAATTATGGCATTAAAAGATATTGCTGTTTCATCTGGTTCAGCTTGTACGTCTGCAAGTTTAGAGCCCTCATATGTCTTAAGGGCTTTAGGAAGAGAGGATGAATTGGCGCATAGCTCAATAAGATTTTCCTTTGGTAGATTCACTACTAAAGAGGAAATTGACTATACGTTATCAATTATTGGTAAATCTGTTGAACGCTTAAGAGAGCTCTCTCCTTTATGGGAGATGTATCTTGACGGAGTTGATTTAGGTAAAGTGGAATGGAAGGTAGATTAATTCTTAGAGGGAGGGAATTATGGCATATAGTAAAAAGGTTATAGATAAATTTGAAAATACATTAAAGGAACCCAAAAAGTTCAATGTTGGAAGGTTTGATCCCAATGAACTTAATGTTGGCACTGGTATGGTAGGAGCTCCAGCATGTGGTGATGTCATGAAATTGCAAATCAAATGCAAAAAACAAGGCAATAGTCATGTTATTAGAGATGTAAAATTTAAAACATATGGTTGCGGTTCTGCGATCGCGTCATCCAGTGAATTAGTAGAAATGTTAATAGGCAAAACCTTAGAGGAAGCCAGAAAAATTAAGAACAAGGATATAGCAGAGGCTTTAGAGTTGCCTCCTATTAAAATCCATTGTTCTGTTCTAGCTGAAGACTCAATTAAACAAGCAATAGAGGATTATGAAGCAAAACAATGATGCTATAAAAAAGCATAAACCAAGCATTTTAGAGTTTTCTGATAAAGCAATAGCTCATTTTCAAAAACAATTAGCTACTAAGCCAGCAAGCACCTCAATTAGAATTGGTGTCCAAGAGGCTGGTTGTTCAGGATATGAGTATTATTTTAAGTACGAAAATAATCAACACGCTAATGATAAAGGGTTTAGCTTTGATGGTTGTCTTATATTAGTGGATCAAGATAGCCTGAACCTACTTAAGGGAAGCTTAGTAGACTATGATGATGATGAATTTAATAGCGGTATTAAATTTCATAATCCTAATGCAAAAGCTGTTTGTGGTTGTGGTGAAAGTTTTACCATAGATTAGATCAAGTTTTTCTAACCTCAAAGCATGGCCAAGATAAAGTTTCTTCCTCACTACGAAATATGTCCTAATGGAGCTGAAATAGATACTCAGGAAGGTGAATCAATTTGCGAAGCAGCTTTAAGAAATAAAATTAAAATTGAACATGCTTGTGAAATGTCATGTGCTTGTACAACATGTCACATTGTTGTAAGAAAAGGTTTTCAAGCATTGAGTGAAGCAAGTGAAGATGAAGAGGATTTATTAGATAAAGCATGGGGTTTAGAACCTAATTCGAGACTTAGTTGTCAAGTTATTCCAGGCGATGATGGAGAATATGAGGTTGAACTTCCAAAATATACTATAAATCAAGTATCTGAGGATCACTAATATGAATCTAGATTGGATTGACGTCACTGATATAGCAATTGAGTTATTTGAGATATTTCCTGATGTAGACCCTCAATGGATTAGTTTTCCAGACTTACATCAAAAAATATTGTCATTAGATAATTTTATTGGAGAACCCAATAGGTCTAATGAAAAAATTTTAGAAGCTATACAGCAAGCATGGATAGAAGAATATAAATAAGTCACTTATAATGCGCATTCTTTAGGAGATAAGGATGGAAATTGAAAGAACATTATCAATTATTAAGCCAGATGCAACATCAAGAAATATTATTGGTCAGATAATTACAAGATTTGAGGATAATGGCTTAAAAATTATTGCTGCAAAACTTATTTATCTAAATAAAGATCAAGCAGAAAGCTTCTATGCAGAGCATAAAGATAAAGCTTTTTTTAAAAACTTGGTGCAATATATGACTTCAGCACCAGTGTTAATTCAAGTTCTTGAAGGCAAAAATGCAATTGAAAAAAATAGAGCATTAATGGGATCAACCAACCCTTCGGATGCTGCTCCTGGAACGATCAGAGCTGATTTTGCTCAATCTATTGATGCAAATGCCGTACATGGCTCTGACTCAACAAAAAGTGCTGATCGAGAGATTAAATTCTTTTTTGATAAAAAAGAGATTTTTTAAAAGAGTGTCTACAAATAAAGTTAATTTAATTGGATTGAACAAGTCTCAGCTAGAGAATTTTTTCTTTTCTATTAATGAACCAAGTTATCGAGCTCAACAACTTCATAAATGGGTGCATCAGAAGGGTTGTTTAACATTTCAAGATATTACAGACTTTAGCAAAGATCTTAGAAATAAATTAGATGAAGTAGCTTTACTTAAGACACCAGACATTGTTGATTTCAAGATTTCAAAAGACAAAACTATAAAATATCTTCTAAAGCTAGGTTCTGGTTCTATTATTGAGATGGTCCGTATACCTGATGTTAATAGGGTCACTTTGTGTATATCTTCTCAGGTAGGATGCGCGCTTCAATGCACATTTTGCGCAACCGGAGCTCAAGGATTTGAAGCCAATCTAGATGCACATGAAATTATTAGCCAGATTTGGTTAGCTAATTTTTATCAGAAAGGATACAGGCCTGTAACTAATGTGGTATTTATGGGTATGGGAGAACCTCTACTCAACTTTATTCCAGTCACAAATAGCATCGATTTGATGCTTGATCAAAATGCCTATGGATTATCTAAAAGGAAAATAACATTAAGCACATCTGGAATAGCTCCAGAAATAATAAAGTTTGGAGAAACTACAGATATCTCATTGGCAGTATCTTTGCATGCACCAAATGATAATCTTAGAGATATTTTGGTACCAGTGAATAAAAAATACCCGCTGAAAATATTGATCGAAGCTTGCAAGAGTTATTTAAAGAATCAACACAAAAAAAAGACTATCACGGTAGAGTATATAATGATTAGAGATGTTAATGATCAGTTTGATCATGTTAAAGAGCTGTGTAAAATACTATCGAACATTTCATGCAAAGTTAACCTTATTCCATTTAATAGTTTTGAGGGGTGTGAGTATAAGCAATCAACAGAGGAGCAAATAAAATTATTTAAAGACTACCTTATTGATAAGGGATTTATAACAACTATAAGAGTAACAAGGGGCGATGAAGTTGATGGTGCTTGTGGTCAGTTGGCAGGCCACTTAATCAATGGAATAAAGAGTAAGAAAAAGAATGCAATTAAAGTTAATGTAATTAAGTAATATGAGAACCGCAGCCCTAGCTAAGATTGGAAAAACTTTCATAAATGAAAGAACTAAAAGAAATCTTTCCATTGAAGATGTTCAAAATAAAATACATATAAGTAAGAGCTATCTAATAGGAATTGAGTCTGGTGATTATGCAGTTTTTCCTGCAAGAATCTTTGCAAAATCATATTTTGATCAGTATGCAAAATTTCTTAATTTAAATATCACATTTACAGATTCATATTATGGGTTGAAAGAAAATAATAAAAGAACACATCAAGAACTTTCTCACAGTACAAAAAATCAATCACAAAATGCAGATCAGAATGCATCAAAATTATCTAAAGTAATGACTGCTTGTTTTGTTATAGTTACGTTAATTATATTAAGCATAATGATCTACTTATACCTAATCAAAGAACCATTTAATAAATCCTATAGTGCCCCATTGGAAATACCAAGCGATACCAATCAAGCTCAAATATTTATTTTCAATCAAACCTATAGTTATCATGAATAGTATTGTCTCATCTAGAAAAAAAACTAATTTAGTTAGGGTTGGGGATGTTTTGGTTGGAGACAATCAACCTATTAGTGTTCAATCTATGACTAATACAAATACCGAAGATATTGGTTCAACTGTGAATCAGATTCATGACTTGTCCACTGCTGGCGCTGATATCGTTCGAGTATCTGTACCTAATGATGAAGCAGCATCTGCTTTTAAGAAAATAAAGAAACAAGTTGATGTGCCTCTTGTTGCAGACATACATTTTGATTATAAGATTGCTTTAGCAGTAGCAGATACAGCAGACTGTTTAAGGATAAATCCTGGCAATATAGGTAAGGAAACTAGAGTAAAAGAAATTATTAATGCAGCCAAAGATAATGGAGTTCCAATTAGAGTTGGTGTTAATGCTGGCTCATTAGAAAAAGATCTTCAAAGGAAATATGGAGAACCAAATTCCGATGCACTAGTTGAGTCAGCCATGAGACATGTCGACATTTTAGATAAACATAATTTTGAAAATTTTAAATTAAGTCTTAAGGCATCAAACATAGATATGACAGTAGATAGTTATAGAAAAATCTCTGCATTAGTTGACCAACCATTACATCTAGGTATCACTGAGTCTGGAAGCTTGAGATCTGGATCTGTCAAGTCCTCTATTGGAATTGGCATGTTGTTGACTGAAGGTATTGGAGACACGATCAGAGTTTCATTAGCCTCAAATCCAATAGATGAAGTCAAGGTTGGTTGGGATATTTTAAAGAGTTTAAATTTAAGAAGTAGAGGTGTAAAGATCGTTGCTTGCCCAAGCTGCTCTCGTCAGAACTTTGATGTTATTTCTGTTGTTAATGAACTCGAATCAAGATTTGAAAACATTTCAGATGATATAGAAGTTGCGATTATTGGTTGTTATGTTAACGGTCCAGGGGAATCAAAAGCAGCTCAAATAGGTTTGACAGGAGCATCACCCAAGAACTTACTTTACATTAATGGTGAACCTGCAAGAAAAATCTTAAGCGAAGATATTGTTAATGAGATAGAGCAAGAAGTAAGAGAGTTTATTAATAAAAAAAGAATATCAAAATCGAGTGATATAATTACAACAGGTTAGATATGATATTTAAATCTCTTAGAGGCATGAGAGATCTTTTTCCTGAAGATCTGCAAAAACTAAAGTTTCTTGAGCATGCTTTTGAGAAAGTATTTAACAGGTTTAATTTTCAAGAGATCAGAGTTCCAATTCTAGAGTATTCTGAGTTATTCCATAGGACAGTAGGAGAATCTTCAGACATTGTTAATAAAGAGCTATATTCTTTCCCAACAAAAAAAGAAAACCAGACTATTTCTTTAAGACCTGAAGGCACTGCTGGTGTGATCAGGGCTGCCATAGAAAAAAAGATAGATAACAAACAATCAAAATTTTGGTATCTAGGACCTATGTTTAGATATGAACGACCTCAAAAAGGACGTTACAGGCAATTTCATCAGGCAGGTATTGAGTACTTAGGTTATAAAGAAGGTCACGCTGAATTAGAATGTTTTGACCTGATCATTAGATTGCTAGATTCAATTAATATATCAGACGATTATAAAATTAGGTTGAATCATTTGGGGGATGCTGAAACTAAAGCACGATATTCATTAGAACTTATCAATTATTTAGAAAAATTTAAGAATGAATTATCGAATCTTGAGCTAGAAAGATTATCAAAAAACCCTCTAAGAGTTCTTGATTCAAAAGATCCCAATACTTTAAAGATTCTTGAAGAAGCTCCAAACTACCAAAAATTTTTAAATAAAGATAGTCAATTAATGGTTGAAAAAATAATTGAAAGTATTGGGGATCATTCAAATATAATTGTTGATGCGCGGCTTGTAAGAGGACTGGATTATTATTCAGGAATAGTATTTGAAGTGGTAAGCGATAGCCTTGGTGCTCAGGATGCATTCATGGGGGGAGGTAGATATGATCAGTTATGTGAGGATTTAGGAGGAAAACCTCTTCCAGCACTAGGCTTTGCAATTGGCTTAGAGAGATTAATAGAGCTTATGCCTTCTCCTAAAAAATCCTCAAAAAAGCTATTTATAGTAAATATGACTAGTAAAACATCTTATTATCCATTTAAAATAGCCAACCAGTTAAGAACTTTAGATACTGAAATAATCTTAGAGCATTTAGAGCCTGACAGTAGTATTAAATCTCAACTCAGACGAGCCGATAAAGAGGGTGGTAATGTAGCTATTATTATTGGTGATGATGAGGAAAAGAATCAGAATGTGATCTGGAAAGATTTAAGGTCTGATCAACAGCAAGAGTCAATTGATATTGCTGAATTAATTGAAAAATATAGAAAATTATAAGTAAACATTAAGTAGGGAATTAAATCATGGTTGAATATAGATCTGACGAAGAAAGACTATCTTCTATAGCATTATTTTTTAATAGAAATCGATCAGTCATTATTTTGATAACTATTGCTTGTATTTCATTAGCATCATTCTTTTCAATAACTAAATATTTTGAGAATACTAGGAATAGTGCAGCATATGAAATCTATGATCAATGGATAGATATTATATCTAACCCAGACATCGATCTGAACGAACAAGCTCAAGCAAACCAACTATTCAAGCAGCTGTATGAAGAATATTTAGATACGGGCTTTGGTCAGATAGCTTTAATCATTCGTTCTTCCAATCTTGCAGAAAATAAAAATCTTGATGAAAGTTTACAGCTTCTATATAGGCTTAAAGATAATACAGATGGTTTTTTTGGTAATGAGCTCTTCAATCTCATAGCAAGGATTGGAATAGCACGCATTGAAATTTCATTGGGCAATTATCAAAACGCTATTGATTCATTAGAAGGGGTTAAGATTGAATCAGATAACCCAATGATTCCTCATCTTTTAGGAGATGCTTTAGCAGGACTTAACAAATTTGAAAGCGCTTTAGATCATTATAAACAAGCTTTAGAAATATCGACTCTTGAAGAGGAAAAAACAATTATTAACTATAAAATAATGCAATTAAATACAAAATAGATATGAAGCAATTAAGTTATATTTTTATATTAGTTTTTACCTTAAACAGTTGTTCAACTCTTAATTTCTGGTCATCTGATGAAGAGGACTTTGATGAACCTCGATCCCTCCAAGAGATTAAAGAAGAAAAAGATATTAATGTTTTATGGAGTAGAAACCTAAAATCTAATAATGAGTTAGGTAATTTTAATCCAGGTTTTTTTGGAGATTCAATTAGTATTATTGATGAGAATGGAGTGTTTAGGTCCTTTAATAGATTAACTGGAAAACCGCTTACAAAAATTAAACTAGAAAAAAATGTTAGTACTTCAATCACAATTGGTTTTGGTAAGTTTGTTTTTTCTGATTTAGATGGAATAGTGTATTGCTACGATCTAGATAGTTTCAATTTATTATGGGATTTTGATTCTGGTGCAGAAGTGCTTGCTTCACCAGCCATTGATGCTAAGGCTGTTGTTATTCATAATTCAGCAGGAGAGCTAATTGCGATCGATACTAATAACGGACAGAAGATGTGGTCTTATAGATCTCAACTTCCAAATCTGACTATTAGAGGAAATAGTGTCCCAGTTATTATCGATGACCAAGTATATGCATCCTTTGATAATGGAAGATTGAATGTTTTCAATCTTGATTCAGGATATTCTTTATGGGGAGGACCTATATCCTATAAAGAGGGCTCATCTGAACTAGAGAATCTTATTGATGCAGATTCAAGTCCAATTATTCAAAATAACTTTATCTTTGCTGTTAACTATCAAGGGAACATAACTGCATTTGATAACACGCAAAAAAGACCTATATGGAATTATAAGGCCTCATCTTTTCATTCACCTCTTTTTGTTAGAGGAGTATTAGTAGTGGCTCAAGATACTGGTTCAATTCTTTCATTTTCAGCTAATACACTTCAAGAATCATGGGAAAATGAGGAGTACCTTAGAAGGTCTTTATCGAATCCAATTAGTTTAGATGGCAACATCTATGTAGGTGATATTGAAGGCTACATCCATATTATTAATCCATTAAATGGAAGAACAATTGGTAGAAAAAAAATTACAAGACAACCGATTAAATCAATCTTTAAAAGAGGTTCTGTGCTCTATGTATTAGATGCAAATCTTAGGTTAATTGCTATTAGTTGATATGATAACTTTCAATGATTTCTTCAGTAGCTATAATTGGCCGACCTAATGTAGGGAAGTCTTCCTTATTTAATAAACTGACTAAATCTCGATCAGCGATTGTATCTAATTCACCTGGCGTTACAAAAGACAGAAATATTGGTTACTTAACCGTTGATGATAATAGATATTTAATTATAGACACTGGTGGTATTGGTCAACGAGATGACCAACTTGATAATTTAGTCTCTGAACAAGCTTGGGTTGCTGCTAAAGAAAGTAACTTGATTTTGTTTATTGTAGATGGATCAGAAGAATTAACTGCTCAAGATCATGAGATCCTGAAGCAGATTAGAAAGTTAGGTAGCAATTTTTATACGGTTATAAATAAAGCTGACATTAAATCTCAGTCATATGCTAAATCAGATCTATTAAAGAGTGGGATTTCGAATCTCTTGAATGTTAGCGCCGAACACTCTATAGGTATTAATGATTTAAAAGCAATTATTCAGGAGAACATAGAACCTATAGATTCTGAAATTAATAATAATGAAGCAGATATTAGGGTTGCTATAATTGGTAGGCCTAATTCAGGTAAATCTACATTTATTAATTCAGTGACAGGTACAAATAGATTATTAGTGTCAGATTTACCAGGGACAACGATTGATAGTATTGAAGTCCCGCTAAAAACAAATGACCATCATTTAGTAATGATTGATACAGCGGGAATTAGAAGAAAGAATAGACAAAATAGGAGTACTGAATATTTTTCTTATGTTAAAACCCTAGATGCAATTCATAAATCTAATATTGCACTGCTTTTTATTGATGCAACTTTGAATTTAGTGGATCAAGATTTACGTATTTTAAATTTAGCTAAACTTGAAGGTAAGCCCATAGTCTTAGTTATGAATAAGATGGATAAAATTACAAAGTCATTAGAACAAGAAATTTTTTCCAATCAAATATTTGAAAATCCAATATTACAGAATACTCAAGTCGTCAAGATATCTGCTCTAACTGACAAGAAATTTACTTATTTACTAAATACGATTATTGCCACTCATGACAGATCATCTCAAAGATTTTCTACCTCAAAATTAAACAATCTTTTAACAAAAGCTAAATCTAAACCTAATATTTTCTCAGTGTCAGGGAAGAGCATTCAGATCAAATATATCCATTTTGGACGCAATTATCCAACAACGCTTATTCTGCACTCAAATCATCCAAGCTCTAAAATACCAGGAAATTTAAAGCGGTACCTAAGAAATTTTTTTTATGAACATTTAGATCTTAAAGGAGTTGAATTAAGCTTAATATTTAAAAAAGCTACCAACCCTTACAAAAATAAAAAGAATGAGCTTAATACTAGACAACTTAAAAAGAAGAAACGACTTTTAAAGCATAGAAAAACATCTAAAAAATGACATTAATGTTAAATATAGAAGTATAATTTTTATAAGACTTATTATAAAAAATTAACAAATGTCTACAAAAAAGTTAGATCGTCCAGTCAACATTAATTTATTGAAAATACGTCTTCCTCTATCTGCATTTGTATCAATTACACATAGACTAAGCGGCATTCTTACTTTCTTCTTAGTATTGCCAGTAATCGGTTATTTGTTGTCAATTATGCTTGAGAGCGAATTATCCTATACAAGACTTATAGACTCATTTAATGATAGTTATTTATTGAGGACATTTGTTCTATCTTTAGTCCTTATATTTCAATACCATGTCTTCACTGGCGTTCGTCACATACTTCAAGACTTTCATATTATTGGTGATAGCCTAGCTTCATCACATAAATCTGCAGTTATCACTATCATTATTTTTTTAGTAAATGCCACGATTTCCATTTGGTTAGTTATATGAACTTAGGAAAAAGTTTATGGTATTTACAAAGGTATAGCGCTGTTTATTTTTTAGTTTTTTTAGGATATTTGGAATTTCAATTTTGGACTGAGCGATTAAATTTTGAGGTAATGGTTTCTGATCCTATATTTATAAGCTCTATTATTATTTTTATTGTTTTGGCATGTTTGCATGGGTTTATTGGTTTATGGACTGTCGGGACAGATTATCTTACAACAAGAACTTTAGGTTTTTTATCATCTAAATTAAGTGTTCATGCAAAAGTAATTAGAAAAATTTATGAATTCTTTTTTTTAGCAGTTGGAATATTGACCTTAGTTTTATATTTATCAATTTTTTGGTTTTGATATGAAAATTTATAATGCATCAAATATTAAATCTATAGAGTTTGATGCTTTAATAATTGGTGGTGGAGGATCGGGTATGCGAGCTTCACTTGAACTTGCAAAGTCAGGACTTTCTACAGCAATAGTATCTAAGGTATTTCCAACTCGATCACATACTGTTTCTGCTCAAGGTGGAATAACTTGTGCAATCCAAAGTGCAGACCCCAAAGATGATTGGAGGTGGCATATGTTCGATACGGTTAAAGGATCAGACTATATTGGTGATCAAGATGCTATTGAATATATGTGTTCCGAAGGTCCTAAAGCTGTTTTTGAGCTTGAACATATGGGATTACCATTTTCACGAATTGAAAATGGAAGAATTTATCAAAGACCTTTTGGGGGACAATCAAAAGATTTTGGCAAAGGTGGTCAGGCTGCTAGAACTTGTGCAGCGGCTGATAGAACGGGCCATGCACTCTTACATACTTTATATCAAAATAACATAAAAGAGGGAGCTAATTTTTTAAATGAGTGGTTTGCAGTAGATTTAGTTCTGAACCACGCAAAAGAGGTAACCGGAGTAATAGCGTTTTCAATAGAATCAGGTGAAGTAGCCTATTTAAAGTCGCAAGCAACGATTTTAGCTACCGGTGGAGCTGGCCGCATCTATGCTTCTACGACCAATGCATTAATTAATACCGGAGATGGTCTTGCAATGGCTCTAAGAGCAGGCTTTCCTGCACAGGATATGGAGATGTGGCAATTTCATCCAACAGGTATTCACGGAGCTGGCTCATTGGTAACTGAAGGTTGCCGAGGTGAAGGAGGCTATTTAATTAATGCTGATGGCGAGAGATTTATGGAAAGATATGCTCCAAATGCAAAAGATTTAGCTGGAAGAGATGTAGTTGCTAGATCTATGGTGCTAGAGGTTATAGAGGGTAGAGGCTGTGGTCCCGAACAGGACCATGTTCTTTTAAAGTTAGATCACCTAGGAGAAGACGTTTTGAGTACAAAATTACCTGGTATTTGTGAATTATCTAAAACGTTTGCTGGAGTCGATCCAGTTTATGAACCAATTCCTGTAGTTCCAACTTGCCATTATATGATGGGCGGCTCACCAACAAATATCCATGGGCAAGCTCTCGATTTCAGAAATAATAAAGATCAAGTGATACCAGGTTTATTTTCTGTTGGTGAAGCAGCATGCGTGTCAGTGCATGGGGCAAATCGACTAGGAGGAAACTCTCTATTAGATTTAGTTGTTTTTGGAAGAGCAGCAGGAAAATTTATTAATGAGGACATTAAATCTGGTGGAGGCATTACTGCAGCCTCTAAAGATGACATTGAACAATCTCTAGACAGAATGAATAGATTAAATGAGTCATCTTCTGGATATGAAGTAGGCAAGGTCAAAAAAGAGCTACAAGATATTATGCAAAAATACTTTGGTGTTTTTCGTCGCGGTGAATTTATGGAAAAAGGGGTTAGCTCTTTAGAGGAGATAAGAGATAAAACAGAAAACTTACTTCTAGCAGATAAAAGTGATGCATTTAATACTAACAGAGTAGAAGCAATTGAATTACAAAATCTTCTAGAAGTTGCTGAGGCAACAGCCATTTCAGCGATGTTAAGAACTGAAAGTAGGGGTGCACATGCGCGTGATGATTTTCCGGATAGAGATGATAATGGTTGGTTGTGTCATTCAATATATCACCCCACTAATAAATCATTAGAAAAAAGACAAGTGAACCTTCTTCCAAAATCCATTAAACCGTTTCAACCAGAAGCCAGGTCTTATTGAGATATATTGATGCTAAAAATAAGTATATATAGATATAATCCTGAGCAGGATAAGTTTCCTTATCTTCAGTTATTTGAAATAGAGAACCCAAAACGAGAAATCATGGTCTTGGATCTATTAAATATTCTGAAAGAAAAGGACCCTACTCTGTCTTACAGACGATCTTGTCGTGAAGGAGTATGCGGTTCAGATGGAATGAGTATTAATGGTAAGAACGGATTAGCTTGCATAACCCCTTTATCGGAGGTATTAAGAGGGAATAGGCTGGAATTGAGACCCCTCCCAGGCTTACCTGTTATTAGGGATTTAGTTGTAGATATGACCGAGTTCTACAATCAATATGAAAAAATTAAACCTTTTTTACAAAATGATGAGCCTAACCCCATCCAAGAAAGACTTCAATCTCCTAATGATAGAGATAAGTTAGACGGATTATACGAATGTATTTTATGCGCTTGTTGTTCCGCGAGTTGTCCTTCCTTTTGGTGGAATCCTGATAAATTTGTTGGACCCGCTGCTTTACTTCAAGCTTATAGATTTATCGCAGATACTAGAGATACAAGAACTGAAGAAAGATTGGAATCTTTATCAGATCCTTTTAGTGTCTATCGATGCCATGGGATTATGAACTGCGTAAGTGTGTGCCCAAAGGGATTAAATCCTAATCAAGCAATAGGAGAAATTAAGAGTTTCTTGTTAAGCAATAGAAATAAGAATAATGAAATCATAACAACCGATAAAGATAATTAGACAAATATGACTAATATGTCAGAATTTTTAAATACTTCTCATACCACTGGAGGGAATTCAAGCTATTTAGAAAACCTATTTGAAGCATACATCAGCAACCCTAGCGACATTCCTGATGATTGGAGGCTATACTTTGATTCATTACCTAATAATGAATATAGTCAAAAAGATATTTCTCATGCTGAGATCATCGAAAGATTCAAACATCAAAGACGTTCACGAACTAATCCAGACCTAACACATCCAATAAATGAAAAACAGATCAGAGTAATTCAACTGATCCAGGCATATAGAAACAGAGGTCATCAAAAAGCAAACATAGACCCTCTTAGATTACAGCAAAGAGATAATTGTGAAGAGCTAGATTTACAATACCACGGATTAAATAAAGATGACTTAGATAAGATTTTCCATACCGACACTCTTAATATAAATCAAGAAAATGCTTCCTTAAAAGAGATAATGGAGAGCCTGGAAAAGATATATTGTAATACTCTAGGTATTGAATATAACTACATTACTAATCATCAAGAAAGATCATGGTTTCAATCAAGATTGGAGCCAAAAATTGGGAATATAAACTTTAGCAATGACGAAAAGATTTATATTTTAAAAAGATTAGGTGCCGCAGAAGGTTTAGCTAAATTTTTAGCTTCAAGATACCCTGGCATGAAACGATTTGGAATAGAAGGAGCAGAGTCTTTAATACCATTACTAGACAGCCTGATTCAGAATTGCGGGATTTTTGGCGCCCAACAAATTTGTTTTGGTATGGCACATAGAGGAAGACTAAATGTTTTGGTCAACGTATTAGGCAAATCGCCTAAAGAGTTGTTTTCGGAATTTGAAGAGGACTATGAGTTAACAGGAGACAATACAGGAGATGTGAAATATCATTTAGGCTTTTCATCTAACATACTAACTCCCAATGGGGAGGTTCATGTATCTTTAAATAGTAATCCATCACATTTGGAAATAGTTAACCCTGTTATAGAAGGATCAGTTAGGGCAAGACAAGATAGACTTGATGACCAGGACAGAAACCTTGTTGTCCCAATCTTAATTCATGGAGATGCTTCATTCTCAGGTCAAGGTGTTGTAATGGAGACATTGCAAATGTCTCAAACGAGAGGGTACGGGGTTGGAGGAACAGTGCATGTGATAATTAATAATCAAATTGGTTTTACAACTTCTATGAAAGAAGATGCAAGATCAACTGATTATGCAACTGACGTAGCTAAAATGATTGAGGCACCCATACTACATGTCAATAGTGATGACCCTGAAATGGTTGTCTTTACCGCTAAATTAGCATCTGAATATAGATATACTTTTAAAAAGGATATCGTTATAGATATGGTTTGTTTTAGAAGAAGGGGTCATAACGAAGCAGATGACCCAGCTATAACACAGCCTATGATGTATCAGACTATTACAAAACACCCTGGAATTAAAAATATTTACCAAAATCAATTAATCAAATCTGGAGTAATAAATATTCAAGATTGTGAGGCGTTAGAAAAGAAATATCGTTCAACTATTGAAGAAGGTAGCTCCGTTGCTCATAATTTGGCTTTAGAACCAAATGCATCATTATGGTTTGATTGGACCCCTTATATGGACAATCAATGGTTTGATTTTAAAGATACTACAGTTGAGGTAAAAAAATTTCAGCAGTTAGGAAAAGTTATTTCATCAATCCCTGATGGCTTTGAGTTACAAAGACCTGTACAAAAGATTTTTGAGAATAGATTTAATATGTCAAAAGGAACCTCTACTATCGATTGGGGTTTTGCAGAGATTATGGCATATGCAACATTGTTATCAGAAGGTTACCCCATTCGATTGACAGGACAGGATGTTAGGCGAGGTACTTTTTCTCATCGACATGCTGTAATCCATAACAAACTAGATGGAGAAGGTCATATGCCTTTGCTGAAGATAGCAAATGATAGTAATGCTCGTTTAGATATTTATGATTCCTTACTGTCAGAAGAAGCAGTTTTAGGTTTTGAGTATGGCTATTCTTCAACTTGGCCAAGTGGACTGACAATATGGGAGGCTCAGTTTGGTGATTTTGCAAATGGAGCTCAAGTTGTTATTGATCAATTTATCGTATCTGCTGAACATAAGTGGCAAAGATTATCAGGTCTTGTGCTTTTATTACCTCATGGGTATGAAGGCCAAGGACCTGAGCATAGTTCTGCTCGTCTAGAAAGATTTTTACAACTTTGTGCCTATGAGAACATACAAGTTGTAGTGCCTAGTAATCCCGCTCAAATTTTCCATCTTTTAAGACAACAGTGCAAAAGAAATCTTAGAAAGCCATTAATTATATTTACCCCAAAAAGCTTACTTAGACATCCAGAAGCTGTCTCTAACTTGTCTGAATTTACTTCGGGTGAGTATCAATTAGTTATCTCTGATGATGTGGATGTAAATCCAGATATTAGCAGGGTGATTCTCTGTTCAGGTAAAATCTACTATGATTTAAATTCTAAAAAGCTAGAAACAAATAACTTAAATGTTGCGTTAAACAGGATAGAGCAACTCTATCCTTTTCCATATAAAGAGCTTGAAGAAGTTTTACTATTGTATCCCAATGCAACGGAAATCTTTTGGTGTCAAGAAGAGCCAGCCAATCAGGGAGCATGGTTTAGCCATCGACACAGGCTTCAGAGGGTGTTAGACAAAACGCATAATATAAATGCTCAATTGTTAAGCAGGCCTGCATCTAGTGCACCTGCAGTTGGATTGAACAAACTACATATTGAGCAGCAAAATACTTTAATAAACTCGGCATTTAAGATTTCGGAACAATAATTATGTCTACAGAAATTAAGTCACCTACATTCCCAGAATCAGTTTCTGATGGAACTATTACAAATTGGGTTAAACAAGAGGGAGATACAGCAAAACAAGATCAAGTTATTGCAGAAATAGAAACTGATAAAGTCGTTCTTGAAGTAGTTGCTCCATTTGATGGAAAAATAACTAAGATTTTGAAATCTGAAGGAGAAACCGTTAATTCAGCCGAGATTATTGCTAGGTTTGAAAAAGATAATACAGCAACAGACACACAAGACCCTCAGTTAGAATCTAAAATATCAGAACCAGAAAAGATTGAAACTTCTTCAAAACAACCATCTAGCCACAAAACGGAATCCTCAAAACCATCTAAAGTTAAACACGCTCCTTCAGTCTCCCAATTACTTAGAGAGAATAATTTAGATGAAACGAACATAGTTCCTTCGGGTAAAGGAGGTAGGTTAACCAAGGCTGATGTTATTAAGCATTTAAAAACTCTGAATACCAAGGAAGAAAAGATCTCTGTCTCCAAACAGATCAATGAATCAGGTATTAGGCATGAAGAGAGAGTAGCAATGTCAAGATTGCGTTCAACCATTGCTAAAAGACTATTAGATGTTAAGCAAGAAACCGCAATGCTTACTACTTTTAATGAAGTTGATATGCAACCAATTAAGAATTTAAGAAAAGATTATGGTGAAGAGTTTGAATCTGAGCATGGTATCAAGCTTGGGTATATGGGGTTCTTTGTATCAGCATCATGTAAGGCACTTAAAAAATTTCCTTTAGTGAATGCTTCTATAGATGGTGACGATATTGTTTATCATGGTTATCGTGATATAGGCGTTGCTGTATCAACTGATAGGGGCTTAGTTGTTCCAATAATTAAGGATTGCGATGATTTATCTATTCCAGAGATAGAAAAATCAATTAACTCTCTTGCAGCTAAAGCAAGGGATGGTAAATTATCCATTGAAGACATGAAAGGAGGAACCTTTACTATATCAAACGGTGGAATATTTGGTTCATTATTATCAACGCCTATTTTAAATGCTCCACAGACTGCAATTCTAGGTATGCACAAAATTGAGGATAGACCTGTAGCAATTGATGGCAAGGTCCAGATTAGGCCCATGATGTATTTAGCAATGAGTTATGATCATAGATTGATTGATGGTAAAGAAGCAGTTACTTTTTTAGTAACTATTAAAGAAATGTTGGAATCTCCTGAGAGATTATTATTAAATTTATAAGAAGGAACTTTAATGTTAGATGTTATTGTAATTGGTGGAGGGCCTGCAGGGTATGTAGCTGCAATCAGGTGTGCTCAACTCGGCTTAGATGTACTTTGTGTAGAAAAAGATTCTAATTCTGATGGCCACCAAAAATTTGGTGGAACTTGTTTAAATGTTGGATGCATTCCATCAAAAGCATTACTTGATTCATCGTACAAATATTATGAGGCTTCTAAGACCCAAAAAAGCCATGGTATTCATTCAAGCAAAGTTTCTTTAGATCTTTCAACAATGATGCAGCGCAAAGACAATGTAGTTCAAAAATTAACAATAGGTGTTGAGGGTTTACTAAAATCTAATAACGTAAAAACTGAATTTGGTATCGGAAAGGTTGTATCAAAAAATAAAGTTGAACTGCAGTCAAATAAGAAAACAAAAATTCTTGAAGCAAGGCACATTATTCTAGCTTCAGGCTCTCAATCTCTTGAGATTCCCGAAGTGCAATATGATCATAAAAATATTGTCAATAGCACTGGAGCACTTGAGTTTAACAAAGTTCCTAAGACAGTTTGTGTTATAGGTGCTGGCGTAATTGGTCTTGAGTTAGGTAGTGTTTGGTCAAGATTGGGATCAAAAGTAACAATTTTAGAGGCTTTAAGTGATTTTCTACCTATGGCAGATAAGCAAATTAGTAAAGAATCTTTTAAAGAATTTTCTAAACAAGGCTTAGATATAAAGTTAGGTTGCAAGGTCATCAAATCTAAATCATCAGCCAAATCAGTTGTTCTTAACTATGAAGATACAACAGGCATACATGAAGAAACCTTTGATAAGGTAGTAGTTGCAGTTGGAAGACAACCGAACACCGATAATCTCTTTTCAAACGATTCAGGCATTAAACTTGATAAAGATGGAAAGGTGTCGGTTAATGAATTCTGTGAGACTGATGTAAGTAATATTTGGGCTATCGGTGATCTTGTTCGTGGTCCTATGTTGGCACATAAAGCAACTGAAGAAGGGATAATGGTTGCTGAGAGAATTGCAGGAAAGATGGTTGAAATTAATTATGATCTAATTCCATCAGTGATATATACACACCCTGAAATTGCATGGGTCGGAAAAAATGAATCTGAGTTAGATAATGCAGGCATCGATTATAACTCTGGAGTTTTTCCTTTTGCAGCAAGCGGTAGAGCTTTAGCAGCAGACGATACAATCGGATTTGTAAAAGTTATTGCTGATACAGAAACAGATACCATCCTTGGTGTTCATGCATTTGGAGCTTCAGCTGCAGACATTCTTCAACAAGCAGTAATAGCTATGGAGTTTGGATCAAGCTCTGAAGACCTGGGATTAACAATTTTTAGCCACCCAACATTATCTGAAGCACTCCATGAAGCAGCCTTAGCTGTCAGAAATCAAGCTATTCATATAAGGAATAAGAACAAATGAATCTACATGAATATCAAGGAAAACAGCTATTTCGTAAATATGATCTTCCAGTTTGTCATGGAAAAGTAATCCAAAGGATAGATGAAATAAAAGATGCTTGTTTAGCAATAGGAGGCGATCGTTTTGTAGCAAAAGCACAAGTACATGCTGGTGGCAGAGGTAAGGCTGGCGGTGTTAGGCTTTGTGATAGCCCAAATGAAGTTATTGAATTCTCAAAAGAATGGTTAGGAAAGAAGCTAGTAACTTATCAAACTGATAAAGATGGACAACTTGTAAGTTCTATATTAATAGAAGAATGCACCGATATAGATTCTGAATTGTATTTAAGCATAGTGGTTGATCGAACATCACAAAGTGTTGCAATTATTGCATCTTCTGCAGGTGGAATGAACATAGAAAAGGTAGCTCTTGAAACTCCTGAAAAAGTTGTGACGGAAATATTAAAAACTGGGACTATTGAGGACAGTCAGATTCAAAAAATAGCTAATATATTAAACTTAAATCAAATGCAGACCAATGAAATAGACGATATTTTAAAAAAGTTATTAAAGTTATTTTATGAATGTGATCTAAGCTTGCTAGAAATTAACCCATTAGTAATTAAAAAAGACGGACACTTACATTGTTTAGATGCGAAACTAAATATTGATTCCAATGCTTTATTTAGACAAACAGCCATTAAAGACATGTATGATCCTACTCAAGAAGACCCTCAAGAATATGAAGCTGCTGAGCATGACCTAAGCTATGTTTCACTTGATGGGAATATTGGATGTATGGTAAATGGCGCTGGTTTAGCTATGGGAACTATGGACACCATTAAGTTTTTTAATGGGAGTCCAGCAAACTTCTTAGATGTAGGTGGTACTGCAACTCAGGAAAGAGTTGCAAAGGCTTTTAAAATAATTTTAGCTGATCCAAACGTTAAAGTTGTTTTAATCAATATTTTTGGTGGTATTGTCAGATGCGATCTTATAGCTCAGGGTGTTATTGCAGCAATAGAAGAGATTGGTGTGAATATTCCTGTTGTGGTTAGACTCGAGGGTAATAATGCAAAACTTGGAGCGAAAATCTTGTCTGAATCAAGCTTTAAGATAAATAGTCTTAATAGTCTAGAGGAAGCAACTAAGAGAGCAGTTGAATTAGCGTCATGAGCATATTAATAGACAAAGACACACGAGTTATTGTGCAGGGTTTTACTGGATCCCAAGGAACTTTACATGCTGAACAATCTATATCATATGGTACCAAAATCGTTGGAGGTGTAACTCCTGGCAAAGGAGGTTCCAAGCATTTAAATCTTCCAGTTTTTAACAGTGTTTGTGAAGCAAGAGAATCTGAGGGCGCCAATGCTTCTTTAATATTTGTTCCAGCAGCTTTTTGTAAGCCTGCAATATTGGAGGCAGCAGAGTCAGGAATAGAGCTTATTGTCTGTATCACAGAGGGTGTTCCAACATTAGATATGTTAGAGGTTAAAAGAAGAGTGGATCAACTAGGGGTAAGATTAATAGGCCCAAATTGTCCAGGAGTTATTACTCCTGGGATCGGTAAGATGGGAATTATGCCAGCTGAAATTCATGCAGCTGGAAGTATCGGCATTATTTCTCGATCTGGTACATTGACATATGAGGCTGTAAAACAAACAACTGATCTTGGATTAGGCCAATCAAGTTGTGTTGGTATTGGTGGTGATCCAATACCAGGATCATCTTTTATTGATATTTTAAAGCTTTTTGAGAATGATGATACAACTGAGGCAATAGTCATGGTTGGTGAAATTGGCGGCACAGCTGAAGAAGATGCTGCTAAGTTTATCTCCAAAAATATCTCAAAACCTGTTGTTTCATATATTGCAGGACAAACAGCTCCACCTGGTAAAAGAATGGGTCATGCTGGTGCAATCATATCCGGTGGTAAAGGCTTGGCTTCGGATAAGATTAATACACTAAGAGATTGTGGAGTTGATATAGCAGACAATTTATTAACAATTGGCAAGACTCTCAAGAGGGTTATATAGCTCTTACACTTTTGTTAACTATATAATTTAATCTCATTACCACCATGATCGCAAATACAGTTAAGCCAATAATCATTCCTATCCACATTCCGTAGACTCCCATAGGCTCATTTAACCCATAATGAGTGAGGATAAAACCAATTGGCAATCCAAAACCCCAATAAGCTATCAATAACAATAACATTGGAATAAAAGTATCTTTGTAGCCTCTCAGTGCTCCTGCTGCTCCCATCTGTATACCATCGGGCAGCTGAAAAACTGCAGCTAATATAAGAATTTTTGATGCCAAAGCTATCACAACTATTTCATTAGAGTATAGGCCTGCTAGGAATTCATTAAAGATCAGTATAATAATTGTATTAAATACAGCACCAATAAAACCAATAGATAATGTTAGTTGCGAAGATAATTTTGCTCCTTTTAAATTATTTGCACCAATTAAATTTCCAACTCTGGTAGCTGCTGCTAGACCAATAGATAGAGGCATTACAAAAGCAAAACTTGCAATATTCAAAGCAATTGAATGACTCGCAATCACAATATCACCTAAAGGCGCTAGAATAAGCGCAGCTCCAGAGAACATACTTAGTTCAATAAATATTCCTAATCCAATTGGTATGCCTAGTTTTAGAATCTCTACTATAGTTGATTTTTGAGGAAGCCTAATTTTAGAAAATATATTGAACCTTCTATACGACTCTTTACTCACCATTAATATAAGGAATGCAAACATCATAGATACATAGACGATTGAAGTGGCTATACCACATCCAATACCACCCATCTTAGGTAAGCCAAATAACCCGTACACTAAAATAATATCTAAAGGAATATTGATAATCATTCCTCCAAAAGCTACAAGAAATACAGGTAAAGTCTTGGTAAGACCTTCGCTGAAACACCTTAGTGCCGTGAACATTACCATGGCTATTACACCAAATGATACTGCATTTAAATATCCATCTATAACTCTGATGGTTGGTTTTTCAAGATCTAAAAGAGATTCTCCGTAGAGGTTTATTATCCAACCTCCTATTTGGTACATTCCAAATAGTAAGATACCAATTGTTAAAGCAATCCATAGAATTTCTTTCATTTTAGATGAGATTTCTTTAAATCTTTGTCCTCCATGAAGTTGTGCAATGATGGGAGTTACAGCAAAGATTAGACCACTAAAAGCAAAGAATAAGGGTGTACCAATTGCAGATGCTATAGCTACACCAGCTAATTCAGTTTTTCCTGCATTACCTGCCACAAGTGTATCTGTTACAGACATTGCAATATAGGAGGCTTGAGAACCATATATTGGAATTCCTATCTTTAGGAACTTGGGTAATTCTTTTAAATAACTCTTCAATTTAAGTTGCTCGTGAAAAGATGAACTGTATCATACTAGATTAAGTATTTGCAGGAGCTATCTATCAGAAAAGATAATAGACCATATTGGATAAAAAAACTTGAGAAAAGAATCAATTACTTTTATGTATCTAGATTCTTAAAACCTCAATTTAAATCTATAGGGAAGGGATCTGTATTTTTTAAACCAAGGTATATAAAGTTATTTGGTTCTAATATTAAGCTTGGTAATTTTGCTACACTCATAGCAGAAAAAGATGCATTCATTCAACTTACTTCATGGAATGTAGAGGAATGGGAAGGAAATTTAGAGATAGGAGATTATTGCCTGATATCTCCGGGTGTAAGAATTTTGGCAGCACAGGAAATTATCATTGAAGACGCATGTATGTTTGGACATGGCGCATATATAACTGATGCTGATTGGCATGGAATATATGATAGAACCGAAGTAGTTGGATCTCCTCGACCAGTTAAATTAAAAAAAAATGTTTGGATAGGTGACAGCGCTATTATTTGTAAGGGTGTAACAATTGGCGAGAATAGTATTATTGGCGCTGGCTCAGTTGTTACAAAAGATGTGCCTTCCAATTCAGTTTATGCTGGAAATCCTGCTAAGCATGTCAAAACACTTGATAAAATGGCATTTACATCTAGAGAATCATTTTTTAAAGATCCAAAAAAACTAAAACAAGATTTTGATCTTTTAGATAAATATACAATGAAAGGGAACTCAATTTTAAGTTGGATCAAAAGTATATTATTTAGGAACAAGACTCATTAGGATGAACAAGATGTTCTGATATTTCTTTCGTTTATAGCTGGTTGTTGATTAATCTTTTTTGTTTCTGAGTTTTCAATATATGGATCTTGATAAGCTTTAAGAAATTTTTCCAATGGCTCAAAATTACCTTTCTTTGCTACTTCTATCAATTTAGAGATTTGAAAATTTTTTGGAGTAATATAAGGATTGTTCATCTTCATAAGAGAGACCCTTTCCTCTATAGTTGATTTTTCTAATTCATGTCTTTTCATATATTTTTCTACCCATGATTGAAAAAATTTATTTGTTAACAGCTTATTCTTTTTATTCTTCAATAATGCCACTATTGATCTAAATAATATTGTGTAATCTATTGAATGTTGATGGGCTATATCTAATAATTCCTGGATTAATCTCTCATCTACACTTTTAATCTCTTTTAGCCCAAGTTTTTTTCTATAAATTGATAGAAGCTCTTTTTTAAACACTGATTCATATGATTTTAATATTTCTTTTTGTTCAGATTCTGAAATTAAAGAACTTAATGCATATCCTAGTGCAGAGCAATTCCACAGACCTATATAGGGTTGATTTGAGAAACTATACCTCCCTTCATGATCAGACAGATTACAAATATAGTCTGGGTTATAGTTTTCAATAAATGCATATGGACCATAATCAAATGTTTCACCAAAAATATTAAAATTGTCAGTATTTAAGACTCCATGACAGAAACCTATAGATTGCCATTTAGCTATCATTTTTGCGGTATTTATAACTATTACTAAAAAGAATTTTTTATATCGATCTTTAGGGCCTTTATCAAAGATCGCATAATTATCAATACAAAAATCAGCAAGTGACTTTACTAGATCATGTTTATTTTGATAGTGGAAGAATTCAAAATGACCAAATCTAATATGAGATTTACTCGATCTAAGAAGTACTGCTGCAGTTTCTTGTTCTTCTCTTTGTACTTTATCAGTACTTCCAAATAACATTAATGCTCTAGTGGTAGGGACGCCTAATGAATGCATAATTTCAGAGCCTAAATACTCTCTAATAGTAGATCTCAGAACAGCTCTTCCATCACCAAACCTTGAATAAGGAGTCTTTCCTGACCCTTTTAGTTGCAAATCATAAGAAGTGCTACCTGATCCAACCTCACCAATCATAATACTCCTTCCGTCGCCAAGTTGGTTAACATATTGACCAAATTGATGACCTGCATACACCATTGCAAATGAATTAAATTGGTTGTAATCATTCTTGATTACAAATTGTTTTATTGCAGATATATCATGATTTGAAAGGCCTAATTCTTCTGCATGGTCACGATTGAGTAATTTAAGTGATAAATCTTTAGGTAAATCTGGCTTTTGTATTGTATAGAAGTCTTTTTCTAGGGAAACAAATTTATGCTCTTGAACTGACAAGTTTCTTAGGATTTTACAATTTCAATTAATTCAGACATCCGATCATCTTGAGTATGATCAAACCCCAAATGCTCTATTTCATTCCACATCACTGCTGAGCAAAAGCTACCTAAATCATCTCTTAAGGACTTAGCTACTTGAGTACCAGTTCCACAAAATGCAAGAGTATCAACAATATCATCTGTAATTAATTCAAACATGGCCTCCCATTCTTCTTTAACAGATAATTTATGTAATTCCTCATTTACTTCTCCCCAGCCATGAAAGTCTAAGGCTGGACGATAAGTTCTTGTAGAAGCATAAAAACTAATTCTAGCAGCAATATTTCTTTTAGCTTGTTGTAACTCTCCTTCAGATTCTCCAGTAGCTATAAAGCCACCCCATAGTAGCTCACACTCCGAAGGATCTCTTTTTGATTTAGCAGCACCCTTTTTCACTGCAGGAACAATAATTTTTTTAATATATTCTCTGGAGCACATAGGATGCAGTAACAACCCATCTGCAACTTCCCCAGCAATTTTTGCCATCCCAGGACCAAGTCCAGATACATATATTGGTGGAGGATTTGATTCCATAGGAGGTGGTGTAAACATAGGAGTCATTAGTGTATGTGTGTAGTGCTCACCTTGGAAATCTAACGTTTCCCCAGTTTTCCATGAATGCCATATAGCTTTTAATGCCAAAATATACTCTCGCATTCTGGGTGCGGGAGGTGACCAAGGTACGCTGAACCTCCTTTCATTGTGACCCTTAACTTGAGTGCCTAAACCTAATTGAAATCTTCCATTACTATAAGATTGAAGATCCCATCCCATATTTGCAACAACCATTGGGCTTCTTGGAAAAGCAATGGCTAAACCAGTTCTAACAATCAGGTTCGTATGCTCTAGACCTAACATTACAGGTAAGAAAGGCTCATTATTAAGTTCACCTGAAACTAAAGCATCATACCCTAGAGATTCAGCATGCTTAGCTATTTCAATGGTATTTTTTGATAGACCTGGTATGTATGTTTCAATTCTCATATTTAGTTTATATTTAATTTTGAGTTAGCATAGTTTTGAGCCCATTGATAATTTGGTTTTCCTGATGGAGCTCTTTCAATTAAGTCAGAAAAAACTATCTCTTTAGGCATTTTGTAACTAGCTATATATTTTGAAGCAATATTTTTGATTTCATCTATTGAGAGATCTATATTTTCTCTCCTCTGAATTACAGCAACAACTTTTTGTCCCCATTTATTATCTTTAACACCAACAACTAAGCAATCAAAGATATTTGGATGAGCCTTTAATGCCATTTCAACTTCCTCTGGAAATATTTTTTCACCACCTGAGTTAATTGAAACATTTCCCCTTCCAAGAAGAGTCATTTGGCCATCCTCTTCGTATTTAGCCATATCTCCAGGTATTGAATACCGTTCACTGTTAACTTCAATAAAAGTCTTTTTAGATTTCTCTTCATCTTTATAGTATGCAACAGGCACATGACCTTTTCTTGCTAAATACCCAATTGTTTCCGTATCACTAGGCTTGATTATCTCTAATGTATCTAAATTTAAAATTTCACTAAAGCCAGGTTTAGTGAATTTTGGACCACCACCAGAATCTTTTAACTTCCCATCTTTGGTATGAATATTCACTCCTGTTGCACCAGTTTCAGAGGAGCCTACAGCATCTATTAAAAATAGATTAGGTAAATATTCTAAAATAGTATCTTTTATAGATGCACTGAAAACCGAAGCAGTACTAGACAAAACAAATAATGAAGAAAGATCTAAACCTTTTTCTAATGCAGTAGGTAGTGCATCGCAGAGAGGTCGACCCATAGCATCACCCATAATAGTAAGATTCATAACCTTTTCTTTTGCAATAATTTCCCAAATGTTATCCGCATCAAATGAAATTTGATCATTAATTATTAATTTCCAACCCGAAAAAAATGCATTAAAAGCTTGCCATTGAGCTCCACCGTGCATAAAAGGTGCTAGAGCAAGGGCTATGGTTTGGTCTTGTAAACATTTATCTGCAAATGCTTCAGGCGTTGGATATTTCTCTCCGGTTACCGCATCAATACCTCCTCCAAGCGTCATAAGAACATCTTCCATACGCCAAACAACACCCTTTGGCATACCCGTTGTCCCACCTGTATAAAGTATATATTTATCATCTCCAGATCTCTCAACAGCAAGCCTTGATTTACTTTCGCTTGCAATAAGATCTTCAAAATCATAGCTTCCGTCAATCACACCCTCATCATTTGAATCATCATCTATACAGATAAAATCTTTTAATAATGGCAAATCATTTTTGATATTATGCAGTTTTCTACTGAACTGCTTATGAAAGAATACTGCTTCCATATCTGCATTATCTATCAAATATTTTAGCTCTTCCTCCACATATCTATAATTTATGTTTATCGGTATTGCACACAGTTTGTATGCCCCAAGCATTATTTCTAGCCACTCAATACAATTAAAAGCATATATCCCTATATGACTGCCTTTCTTTATACCAAGTTTTTTTAAAGCATTTGCTGCTTTATTACTACGAGCATCTAATTCCTTATATGTTAAACGAGTAGATCCATGGACGACTGCTTCTCTATCAGGGACTCTGTCAACAACACCCTCGAATATATCAGCTGCATTAAATTCCATTAGACTTGCTTTGTATGTTCTGCCCAATAAGGATCTCTAAGTTTACGTTTAAATAATTTCCCATTTTCATCTCTTGGCAATTTTTCAATAAGGTCAAGAGATCGAGGTAACTTCATCTTTGCAAGATTTTCTGAGGCAAATTCCATTAAATCTTTTATAATGGACTGCTCATCAAGAGTATTATCATTTAGCTCTATTACTGCTTTAACTTCCTCACCCCATTCTTCATTGGGGATGCCAAAAACAGCCACATCTGAAACCCTAGGATGCATTAAAAATACACTTTCGATTTCTGCTGGATAAATATTTGCACCACCTGAAATAATCATGTCTATCTTTCTATCACATAAGAAAAGATACCCTTCTTCATTTAAATAACCTATATCTCCAACAGTAAAATAAACAGATTTACCTATCTCTAATCTATCTTTTTGAGTTTTTGCTTTGTCACCTTTATATTCAAACTTAGTTGCATCTCCAAGCCGCATATAAACTGTGCCTTGCTCATTTTCAGATGCTTCTTTTCCATTATCAAGAATAATTTTGATATCAGCTCCTGGCCATGCTTTGCCAACTGTTCCTGGATAATTTGACCACTCATGAGCTCCTACAACAGTTCCACCACCCTCAGTTGCAGCATAGTATTCCCAAATAGAATTTCCCCACCAAGCTATCATCTCTTGTTTTGTATGCACTGGGCAGGGTGCAGCAGCATGAATCATTGCTCGTGTTGATGAACAGTCATATTTATTTTTTACTTCTTCAGGTAATTGAAGCAACCTATGAAATTGAGTAGGCACCATATGAGAAGTAGTTACCTTATACTTATCAATGAGATATAGGATTCTTTCTGCATCAAACTTCTCCATTACAACAAGGCTGTGACCATAATGCAGAGCAGCAGTGGAGTGTATAATCACAGCGGTATGATAAAGAGGGGACCCTACGATATGAACATTGTCATCTTCTGGCTGTATCTCAAAGAAACTTAAAATCATTGCAAACATACTTAATACATCATCAGGATCACCTTCTACTAAACTTCTTTTAACGCCTTTGGGTTTCCCTGTAGTGCCTGAGGTATAGTTCATAACTTGACCTGCTGTTCTGTTTTCTGGATCAGTATCTTGTGAGTCTGCTATGAATTCCTCAAAGCGAATAAAACCTTCTAGCTCATCAATAGTTATACAACCTTGTTTATTAAAATTAATTGAAGAAATAGCTTTTAGGCATGCATCCCTCATATCTGGATGAGAGCCTGAGGCAATGAAAGCTTTTGCTTCAGAATCTTCAAGGATGTAAGCAATTTCTGGGCCTGCAAGATGCCAATTGATAGGAACCATGTAAAAGCCAACTTGAAGGCATGCCATATAGGTAATGTAATATTCAATTGAGTTGGGCAGAACTACCGCAACAGTATCCCCTTTTTCTAAGCCTAAGTTACGAAGCGCATGAGCTAATTTATTAGCCTTTTTTAACAACTCTCCACGAGAGATTGTTTCTTCATTTGGACCGACAATAGCAACTTTATCTGGCTCATTATTTGCAAACCTATAAAAACCTAATTGATTCATTTCTTTTCCTTAAAAAAATATTTTTAGTTTTAGATTATTCTATAGAATAGTCATGACACATAATAATTTTATGGAATTTTTTTTAAATAACCAAGAGGCATTATGGTTAACTGTCGTATTTTATGACTTGTTGCTTGCAATTGCCCTTTACAAACTGTTTGGAAAGTACGGACTCTATTGTGCTGTAATACTTGGAATTATTTTAGGAAACCTTCAAGGAGGAAAAGTAAGTCAACTCGAACTATTTGGCTGGACCGTCAATGTAAGTATGGGAGCCATCTTATATTCTGGTATTTACTTTGCTACAGATCTTTTAAATGAACGTTTTGGCAAGGCTGAAGCTAATAGAGCAGTTTTACTTGGTTTTATAGCAAACATAGCTGTGATGGTCACTCTATGGGTAAGCATAATATTCATTCCATCTAATTTAGTAGGCTCAACATTGGAAGTACATAATGCAATCGTAGTACTTGCAAGTTATTCCCCTATATTTGTAATAGGTTCATTGTTAGCTTATTTAGTTAGTCAGACTTTTGATGTTTGGTTTTTTCATTATTTAAAAGAAAAAACAAAGGGGAGAAAGTTATGGATAAGAAATAATCTTTCAACAATTACTTCTCAATTAATAGATACTCTCATATATCAATTTACTTGGGTTATTGCTACAGGAATGAGTTTTTATCAAGCATTTTTATTAGCTTCCGCAAAATATGTTTTTAAAATTGTGATAGCTTTAATAGATACACTCTTTATCTATATTGCAAGAAACTGGAAGGTTCCTGAATAGTTATCATTTCCTTGATTCTTTTCAACGCGAAATAAAATATAATTCTTATGATGGTTAAAAAAATTAATAAATCTGATGAAGAATGGAAGGAGGTCTTAAGTCCTGAATCATTTGAAGTGACGAGATTGGGTGGGACTGAAAGACCTTTTAGTGGTCAGTATTGGGATCACAAGGAAAATGGTAGATATAAATGCATTTGTTGTGGTGAATTTCTATTTTCATCAGATTCAAAATTTGATTCTGGATGTGGATGGCCAAGTTTTTATGAATCAGCAGATGGGCAAGCCATTGAAGAGCTTCCTGATTATAGCTTAAGTAGGGAGAGAGTAGAGGTGCGTTGTTCAAAATGTGATGCACATCTGGGTCATGTCTTTGATGATGGACCTCAGCCAACAGGCATGAGGTACTGCATTAATTCAACAGCAATTGATTTTGAAAAAGAATAGTTATTTTTATCGTGGCTACTTCTAACAATAGTAGTTTTCTTTCATCTATCAAGGTAGGTGGGTGGACGTTGTTGTCAAGATTTCTTGGTCTTATAAGAGACATGTTTACAACTAACCTGTTAGGTGCTTCAGTATTTCATGACATTTTTGTAGTTGTATTGAAGATCCCAAATGTCTTCAGAAGGTTTTTCGCTGAAGGAGCTTTTAGCCAAGCTTTTATTCCGATTTATAAGTCACTTTTAATTAAGGATGACCGTAGTGAAGCTAATAGCTTCATAAATGCAATTGCCGGATTAATGATTCTAGTATTGGTAATCTTTATTCTTCTAGCATTAATCCTTGCCCCAATTTTTCTTTTAATTTTTGCACCAGGATTTTATTTCGATTCAGCTTATAAAGGGCTTGCCGTTGATGTGCTTAGAATTATGTTTCCTTATTTAGCTCTTATTTCTTTAGTTGCATTTTCTGCTGGTATCCAGAATTCACATAAGAGATTCTCTATTCCTGCTGCAACCCCTGTAATATTTAATTTAATACTGATAATTGCAGCAATATTTGCATCTAGATTTTTTGAGATACCTCTTTATTCTTTAGCTTGGGGTGTTCTTTTAGCAGGTTGCGCACAACTCTTAATTCAGTTTATTCCTTTATACCAGCTTGATGCAATACCGCGACCAAGATTTGATTTCCATAATAGCAACCTCAAAAGATTTTTAATCTTAATTTTGCCAGCTATTCTAGCTGGAGGAGTCGCACAAATAAATCTGGTTGTGGACACTATCTTTGCATCTTTATTAAAAGAAGGAAGCCCAACATGGTTATATGTTTCTGATAGATTAATACAATTTCCATTAGGTGTTTTTGCGATAGCAATTGGAACTGTACTTTTACCCAATCTATCTGATTCCTATGCAAATTCGAATCTCAACCAATTCAAGCTTAAATTATTAAAGGGCATTAAAATGGTCACTTATTTAAGCATTCCTTCAGCTATAGGCTTATTTTTCTTTGGCGAGGTTATTATTGATCTCCTATTTAAAAGAGGAAACTTTGTTTCTAGTGATGTAACGATGGCTTTTTATAGTCTGCAAATGTTTGCTATTGGATTGCCTTTTTTTATGGGCATGAAGGTAATGGTTCCTGCATTTTTTGCAAGACAAAATACAAAGATTCCTCTTTACATTGCTTTGTTAAGTTTAATTTTAAATATAGTTTTTAACTATCTATTTGCTTTTTATTTATCATTCGGACACTGGGGTCTAGCACTTGGATCATCGTTAGCATCTTTTATTGCTTTTTCAACACTTTACTTCATTCTATTCCGTCAAAAAATTATAGATTTTAACCAAGCTTTTATGTTTTTTGGGTTCAGGCTATTATTGCCAGCGTCATTATTGGTATTGTTTTTGTTATTCATCAATCATTATTTGTATTCTGTCATTATCGAGCTTCAAGTATTGAATAAACTCATGAGTGTTGTAGCAATAATAGTACTTTCTTGGATCATTTATTTTGGATCTGCTTTCTGTTTTGGAATAAGGGCTAAAGAATTTAAATAATATGTATTTAATCAGAGGACTTAACAACATAGATACATTTAGACGATCTTTTGGTCACTTAAGATTTAGTGCATCTATAGGCAATTTTGATGGCCTTCATTTAGGACACCAACACATTCTTGATTCAATCAAAGCAAGTGCCAAAGAGAAAGATTTTGCTTCACTTGTTTTTTTTACTGAACCGCATGCCAGTGAATATTTTGCAAATATATCTGATGATGATATACCACCACGAATATGCCCATGGAGGGACAAAGTAAAGTTGTTAAGTGAATATGGAATAGATTTTGCTTTTTTCTTAAAGTTTAATCCTTCCTTAAAGAGAATGTCGCCAGAGGAATTTATAAAAAATGTACTAGAGAAAATAAATATAAAATTTCTTCAGATTGGTGATGACTTTAGGTTTGGAAAAGATAGAGCAGGAGATTTCGATTTATTAAAGAATTGGGGGGACAGTAAAGACATTAAGGTTACTGCAAGCAAAACTTTCAAATATGATGGAAGAAGAGTTAGCTCAACATGGATCAGAGAGTCTCTTCAAAAAGACAATTTTAGGTTGGCGTCTCACCTATTAGGTCGACCATATACTTTTTCAGGTAAAGTTGTATATGGACAAAGGTTAGGAGCTACCATTGGCATACCAACAGCCAATCTTTGGATGCCTAAACAAACTTTGCCTGTCAAAGGAGTCTATGCAGTTAAGTGTAATCTTGAAGGAACCAAAATTAATGGCATAGCTAATATGGGCCTTAGACCCACAGTTGGAGGTAAAACGCCTGTTTTAGAGGTGCATTTATTTGCTTTTGATCAAACTATTTATGGGCAAAGGTTGGAAGTGGAGTTTATAAATAAGATTCGTGAAGAGAAGAAATTTGATAATATAGATTTATTAAAGCAACAGATTCTTAAAGATATTAACACAGCACAAAATCTCTTAAACTCGTAAAAGATATGGACTATAGAGACACAATAAATTTACCCTTCACAGAGTTAGCAATGAAAGCTGGTTTATCGAAGAAAGAGCCAGACATACTTAATTTTTGGCAAAAAGAAGATATTTATCAAGCTATTAGAGACTTAAGAAGTGGTAATGAAAAATTCATACTCCATGATGGCCCACCTTATGCAAATGGAGATATTCATTTAGGACATGCAGTGAATAAGGTTCTTAAAGATATCACCATTAAATATCAGAGTTTGTTAGGCAAGGATGCGCCATATGTTCCTGGATGGGACTGCCATGGTTTACCAATTGAGCTAAATATTGAAAAAAAACATGGTAAAAGCAGCAATCTAGTTAAAGATAAAATCAAGTTTATTGAAGCTTGCAGGGAATATGCTAGCTCACAAATATCTAACCAAAAATCTGATTTTAAAAGGTTGGGAGTCTTAGGTGATTGGGAAAACTCTTATCATTCTATGGATCCTAGTTATGAGGCTGATATTACTAGGGCTTTAGGTAGGATCATTGCCAATGGACATCTTCATAGGGGAGAAAAACCAGTGCATTGGTGTTATGACTGTAAATCTGCTTTAGCTGAAGCTGAAGTAGAGTACCAAGAGAAAACTTCTCGAGCGATATACGTTAAATTTAATGTACAAAAAGATTCTCTAAATAATCTAAATAAAATTTTTAAATCTGACATCAATACTTGTAGCGTCATTATCTGGACTACTACTCCCTGGACTTTACCAGGGAATGTTGCAGTGAGCATAGGATCAAAAATTAATTATTCTTTATGTGAAATAATAAAAAAGGGTTATTGCATTATCGCTAGTGATTTAGTGCAAGCTTGTAGCGATAAGTGGGACGAAGATATAAAAGTGTTAGGGACTGTCTTAGGCAAAGATATAAAAGACATTACACTAGATCATCCATACATTAATCGATCTTCTGTTTTGATTCATGGTGATCATGTCACAGTTGAATCGGGTACTGGGTGTGTCCATACTGCTCCAGCTCATGGTATCGATGATTATTTTATTTGCCAAAAATATAAACTTAAAACCATTCACGCCCTTAATAAAAAAGGCTTTTTTTTAGATGAGTATGAGTCTATTGCTGGATTACCTGCAGTTAAGGCTGATGATATTATTGTTGATGAGCTCAAAACAGCACAAACATTAGTTGATATAGATGATTTTAGCCATTCATATCCCCATTGTTGGAGACATAAAAGCCCTTTAATATTTGCTTCTACACCTCAGTGGTTTATTTCCATGCATAAATCTGGACTATTAGAAGGTGCTATTGCAGCAGTTGATTCAGTTAAATGGCAACCAGATTGGGGTAAAAAAAGAATCTTATCAATGCTTGAGGGCAGGCCTGATTGGTGTATTTCAAGACAAAGAAATTGGGGGGTACCCATTCCTTTAATTGTTCATAAAGATTCAGGCGACATTCACCCAAAGCAAAACGTTTTATTCAATAAAATAGCAGATTTAATTGAAGAACATGGACTGGAAGCCTGGGACCAGGTTGAACTAGACCAGCTAATTGATGATTCAGCACATTATGTCAAAACATTTGATACGCTAGATGTTTGGTTTGACTCAGGAGTTACCCATTTTGCTGTTTTAGATAAATTGTATGGCACTGATTTAGTAGCTGATCTTTACTTAGAAGGATCTGATCAGCACAGAGGATGGTTTCAATCTTCTTTATTAACTGGAATAGGAATAAATGGAGTTGCGCCCTACAAAGAGGTACTAACACATGGCTTTGTTGTTGATGAGCAGGGTATTAAACAATCTAAATCATTAGGCAATGCAATATCCCCTCAGAAAATATGGGATAGTTTGGGCGCTGATATTTTAAGACTTTGGATAGCATCAACAGATTTTAGGAGTGAAATGGTCGCATCTGATGAGATCTTCAAAAGAGTGTCTGATCAATATAGGCGCATTAGAAATACAATACGTTTTTTATTAGCTAATCTTAATGATTTTGAACCTAATAATGATTCAATAGCAGAGGATAATCTCTTATCTTTAGATAAATGGATTATTCAAAGAGCCAATAGGCTTCAGCATGAGGTGATTCAATCATATAGAAACTACGAGTACCATCAAGTTGTTCAGAAGTTGCACAATTTTTGCGTCCTTGATCTTGGAGGAACTTACTTAGATATTATTAAAGATAGGCAGTATACGACACAACAAGATTCTCTGCCTAGAAGGTCTGCACAAACATCAATTGATATAGTATTAAACATTTTAGTAAGACTTATTAGCCCGATTCTGTCATATACTGCAGAAGAGGTCTGGCAAACACATGCATCTTTAAAAAAACAAACAAAATCAGTTTTTTTAACAGACATAACTAATATTTCTGTCCCTAACAATGATTTTACAGAAGCTGAATGGGACAGACTTTTTGAAATAAAGGATTCTGTCAATCAATCGATTGAAGAGGTAAGAAATTCAGGTCAAATTAAAGGATCACTTGATGCAGTGATAGAAATTTCTGCTGCAAAAGATGATTTAAAAATATTAAAGAAGTTTGGTGATGAATTACACTTTATATTTATAGTATCTGATTGCACTCTTAAAGAGAGTAAGACACTCTCATGCAAAGTTTATAACTCTTCTGATAAAAAATGTATTAGATGCTGGCATAAGAATCCCTCAGTTGGCATTAGCAAAAAACATCCAGAAATCTGCTCTCGTTGTGAGACAAATATTGAAGGGGAGGGAGAGGTCAGAAGATTTGTCTAGCAAAAGATTATTACTTTTTTCGATTCCTTTTTTTGTGTGCTTGGACTTGTTATGTAAGCATCTAGCTGAGACACATCTTGTTGAGTACGGTGAACCAATGCCCTTTATTCCATTTATAAATCTGATGTTAGCCTACAATTCGGGGATAGCTTTTAGCTTGCTAGATCTTAATAACTTTTTTACTAAATATATTCTCGTTATTGTAGGAATTATTTTAGTTATATTCTTATTTAGACTTTACTTTAAAGAAGACAAGATACTTTCTTGTTTGAGTTTAATGCTTATAATTTCTGGAGCTTTAGGCAATATTTTTGATAGAATTCCAGATGGGGTTGTTACAGATTTTTTAGAACTCAATATTTTTAATAACACCATTTTTATTTTTAATCTAGCAGATGCGTTCATTTCTGTTGGAGCGGTATGTTTCTTTGCATCAGAATTCCATAGATTTCTACGTAACAGACATCATGCCAAATAAATTATTATTAGCTAATCCTAGAGGTTTTTGTGCTGGAGTTGATAGAGCCATTGATGTGGTAGAAAGAGCATTGGAAAAGTATGGCTCACCTATATATGTCAGACACGAAGTGGTTCACAATAAATCAGTAGTAGAAGACCTAAAAGATAAGGGAGTTATTTTTGTAAATGAACTTAATGAGGTTCCAAAGCATGGAAAAGTAATTTTTAGTGCACATGGTGTATCTCAGGTAGTTGAATCTGATGCACAAAACAGAGATTTAATCTATTTTGATGCAACTTGCCCGTTAGTTACAAAGGTCCATAATGAAGTTATTCGTCATGCTCGTGCTGGAAGGGATATTATTTTAATAGGACACGAAGGTCACCCTGAAGTGGAAGGTACTCTAGGTCGACACGATTCAAGCAAAGGGAGTGAGATTTACTTAGTGCAGGATAACCATGATGCTAAAACTATAACAGTTAAAGATGAAAATAATATTGCTTATGTAACTCAGACAACATTAAGTTTGGATGATACCTCAGAAATTATTACAACCTTAAGCTCTAGATTTCCTAAATTATCCAAACCTAAAAGCAGTGATATTTGTTATGCAACCCAAAATCGCCAAGATGCTGTGAAACAATTAGCTATGGAAACCGATTTAGTCATTGTTATTGGATCAGTGAATAGCTCTAATTCAAATAGACTTTGTGAATTAGCACAAAAGTGTGGAGTAGACTCAATCTTAATAGACGATTTTAGTGACATCGACATAAATTCAATTTCAAAATATCAATCTATAGGTATTACTGCTGGTGCTTCAGCTCCTGAATCAATCGTAGAAGATGTAAAGATTAATCTAGAATCTATTTTCCAAATTAAATCTAAAGAATTAGGTATTAATTCAGAAAAGATATACTTTAAGCTACCTCCTGAATTAAGATAGTTTCATTAGAACATATGAAACTTAATAATCATTTATTTGAATCAGCACTATTTATAGAGTCACCGAATCATGATACTAGACCAAAAGGACTGGCTATTGATTTAATTGTTATTCATGCAATTAGTTTGCCACCCGGTCAGTACATCACAGAAAACATCATCAAATTATTTACTAATAATCTCGACCCAAAGGATGATGATTCTTTTAAAGAAATCTCTGAACTAAAAGTTTCCTCGCATATTTTAATAACTAGGACAGGAGAAATTATTCAGTTTGTACCATTTAATAAGAGAGCTTGGCACGCCGGTGTCTCCAATTATATGGGTAGAGAGAACTGCAATAATTTTTCGATAGGTATTGAACTTGAAGGAACTGATTATGAAGAATTTGATAATAAACAGTATGAGACATTGAACAAGGTTTTAGAGTCATTATTTGAAGAATATGACATACATATAGATCATGTGGTTGGACATTCTGAAATTGCTCCAAATAGAAAGACGGATCCAGGACCTTTTTTTGATTGGAACAAACTATGCTTAGGTAACAGAAAATGAGCAGAAAAATATTCGTAATGCTTACTTTAGGCTTTACTTGCGGATTGCCTTATATGTTGATCTATTCAACCTTAGGAACTTGGTTGGCAGATTTAGATATATCTTTAGCGGTGGTTGGTTTTTTTGCATGGCTAACTCTAACGTACTCATTAAAGTTTTTATGGTCCCCTCTAGTAGATAGGTTTGAAATACCATTTTTTAAGAATCTTGGATTAAGAAGGGGCTGGATATTATTTTGTCAAATAATAATCATTATTAACATTATTGCCTTGAGTTTTCTGAATCCTAATGATCATATCTATTTAATTGCTGCCTTTGCTCTAATAATTGCTTTTTTTGGATCCCTACAAGATATAAGTGTTGATGCTTATAGGATAGAGCTTGCGCCTTTAAGTGATCAAGGCAACTTAGCTGCAAGTTATCAATTCGGTTATAGGGTTGCTATATTATTAGCAACTTCTGCAGCATTAATTTTTGCCGATTTTTATAATTGGAATGGTGTTTATCAAATTTTAGGGATTACTATGTTAATTGGTGTTTTAGGAGTTTTTGTAGGACAAGAAGTGGAAACAACACCACCAACTTCTGGATATTTCAAAAATTTAGTAGCATCTTTAAGTGATTTCTTTAATAGATTTGGTTTATTTGTAGCAGGCATAATTCTTTTTATTATAGCTACCTATCGACTTACAGATATTATTGTTGGCCCTATGACTAACCCATTTTATTTACAGATGGGTTTTACTAAAACTGAAATTGGAGCCTTGGTGAAGACAATAGCCTTAGGCGCATCAATTGCAGGTTTTTTTGTCGGAGGTACCCTCATTAAAAAGCTTAGTTTATTTAAATCCCTGTTAATTGGTGGAATTTTGGTATTAATCACAAATATTTTCTTTGGTTATGTGGCAATTAGTGAGCAATATCAACATGACCATATTGCAAACTTAAAACCTTTTTTTGATGATTTTCATCCTAAATTAAATATCTTATCGTTAGTTGTAGGTCTTGATAGTTTTGCAGCTGGCTTAGTTGGAACTGTAAACATAACCTTTTTGACCAGCCTAGTTTCCAAAAAGTTTACGGCCTCTCAATACGCATTACTTACGTCGTTTATGATGTTACCAGGTAAAATTTTTAGTGGTTTTTCTGGAATCATTGCAATGTATTTCAAAGACTTATTTGGCTTCAACTTTGGTTGGGGAGCTTTTTTCTTGCTTACATCTGCTTTAACTTTGCCAGCTCTCCTTACCATCTTTTTTAATAAAAGAATATTTAGACAACTACATCAATGAAAATCCTATTTATTTTTTGTATATTGCTAACTACTTATGGCGCTTTTGATAAACCATCAGAAAACTTACATGAGGTTAACGATAAGTTGCTACATTTTTTAGTATTCTTAATGCTTGTTATTGTTGGTTTTTATTCAGGTTTTTTTAAGCAAGCAGTTTTTTTATTCGTTTTTCTTTGTTCGTATGGTTTATTTATTGAATTTGTTCAGTATTTTTTAAATTATCGAAATTATTCAAATATGGACCTATTAGCTGATTTGGCTGGTATAATCACCGGTTTTGGAAGTATTAAAATTATCAATTTTTTTACTAAAACCTATTGAATTAGTTGTTTTAATCCTTAAATATTTTTTATTAAACAAATAGTGGGAGACTTTATATGAAATTAAGACCTTTACATGACAAAGTATTAGTCAAAAGAACTGAAGAAGAAGAAACCACAGCTGGGGGTATTGTTCTTCCAGGATCAGCTGCTGAGAAACCCTCTCAAGGTGAGGTAATAGCAGTAGGGCCTGGAAAAAGACAAGACAATGGAGACTTGCTTGCCCCTGATGTCAAGCCTGGTGATCTTGTTATCTTTGGGCAATATGGTGGTAATGAAGTCAAGATAGATGGTGAGGAATACCTCATATTAAGTGAAAGTGATATTTTCGGTGTTGTTAGTTAAGTTTTATTAATTATTAGGAGAGAAAAATATGTCAGCAAAAGATGTAAAATTTGGTGATTCAGCAAGAAGTAAGATGTTAAGTGGAGTTAACGTACTTGCTGATGCTGTAAAAGTAACCCTTGGTCCAAAGGGCAGGAATGTAGTTCTAGATAAATCGTTTGGAGCTCCAACAGTTACTAAAGACGGTGTTTCAGTAGCTAAAGAAATTGAACTTGAAGATAAGTTTGAAAATATGGGCGCACAAATGGTCAAACAAGTTGCTTCGCAAACATCAGATGAAGCTGGTGATGGCACTACAACTGCAACTGTATTAGCACAAGCTATTGTGAATGAAGGTCAAAAAGCAGTTGCTGCAGGCATGAATCCCATGGATTTAAAGCGTGGTATTGATAAAGCAGTTACTGCTGCTGTAGATTATGTCCAAGAGCTTAGCGTTCCTTGTGCTGATGATACTGCCATCTCTCAAGTTGGAACTATTTCAGCTAATGGAGATGTAGATGTTGGTGGAATCATTGCTGAAGCAATGGAAAAGGTAGGCAAAGAGGGCGTTATTACTGTAGAAGAAGGTCAAGGTATTAACAATGAGCTTGATGTTGTTGAGGGTATGCAATTTGATAGAGGTTATTTATCTCCATATTTTGTAACCAATCAAGATAATATGACTGCTGAGTTAGATGATCCTATGATTTTACTTCATGATAAGAAAATATCTAATATAAGAGAAATGTTACCTTTATTAGAAGCCGTTGCAAAAGCTGGGAAATCATTATTAATTATCGCCGAAGATATCGAAGGTGAGGCGTTAGCAACTCTAGTAGTGAATAATCTAAGAGGTACGGTTAAAACTGCAGCTTGTAAGGCTCCAGGTTTTGGAGATAGAAGAAAAGCGATGTTGGAAGATATTGCTATTCTGACTGGTGGTACAGTTATATCTGAAGAAGTTGGGTTATCTCTAGAAGGTGCTACTATTGAAGATCTAGGTAGCGCTAAAAAAGTATCTCTGAACAAAGATAACACTACCATTGTAGATGGTGCTGGTGATCAAAAGAATATTGAGGGCAGAGTTAATCAGATTAGAGCACAAGTAGAAGATACTAGTTCTGACTATGACAGAGAAAAACTTCAAGAAAGAGTTGCAAAACTTGCTGGAGGAGTTGCTGTTATCAAAGTAGGGGCTGGTTCTGAAGTAGAAATGAAAGAGAAAAAAGCTAGAGTTGAAGATGCATTGCATTCAACCAGAGCAGCTGTTGAAGAGGGTGTTGTTCCTGGTGGAGGTGTAGCCTTAGTTAGAGCTTTAAATTCATTAGATAAGCTTAAAGGTGACAATGAAGATCAAAATATAGGCATTAATATTGCCAGAAAAGCTTTTGAGACACCTTTACGACAAATCGTATCAAACTCAGGTGAAGAAGCATCGGTGATCATATCCAATGTTGTAGATGGTAAAGACGCTTATGGCTTCAATGCTGCAACAGGAGAGTACGGAGACATGATTGAGATGGGTATTCTAGATCCCGCTAAAGTTACTAGGACTGCTTTACAAGCAGCTGGATCAGTAGCTGGGATGATGATCACTACTGAAGCTATGGTTACAGAACTACCAAAAGACGAGCCTCCAGCTCCAATGCCTGATATGGGCGGCATGGGCGGCATGGGCGGCATGGGCGGCATGATGTAACTGAATCCTACAATTTAAAAGACGGGGAATTTTCCCCGTTTTTTTTTATAAGATATAATATTGAGAACACTTTTAAAGGGAGATTTAACATGGAAGATGTAATTTTTAGAACACTTCATGTACTTTTTGGTATCTTATGGATAGGCTTACTTTATTACTTTAATTTCGTCCAGACTGAGTATATTAAAAATTCTACTCCTGAAGGTAAATCTGATGTCATTCAAAAACTGGTTCCAAATGCCTTATGGTATTTTAGATGGGCTGCTGCCTTTACTTTCTTAACAGGCTTATATCTATTACATAATTTAATAGAAGTTCTTGATGGTGGTGTGATTGTTAATGGAATAACTATTGGTATTGTTTTAGGTGCAACTATGGGCACTTTAATGTTTTTGAATGTTTGGCTAATTATTTGGCCCAATCAAAAGAAAGTGATCGCTGGTGCAGAAGATGCAGCTGATGCTGGAGCTAAAGCAGGACTTGCATCAAGAACCAATACTTTATTTTCAATACCAATGTTATGGTTTATGGTTTTCTCTGCTCATGGTGGCTCTGTTGGGCCTTGGCTACCAGGTACTACTGTTTCTCTGATGTCATTATGGATTGGCTTAGCTGTTATTGCACTAATTGAGTTAAATGCTATTTTTGGAAAAATGAATCCATTGATAGCCTCGGTCAAGGCAGTCATTCATTCGAGCCTAATTTTAGCTATTGGTCTTGCTGCCATGGTCTATTGCCTTTAGATAACTAGTTTATTTTTTAGTTTTCTTAGAAATTCTTAGCTTTGCAATTGAATTATCTTCAATGTTAAGGATTTCAAGTCTATATTTACCAATTTCAACACATAAATTTGCATTTGGAATGGTTTCAAGAAAATCTACCATCATCCCATTAAGGGTTTTAGATCCATCTTCTGGTAGACTCCAACTCATTTTTTTATTTAAATCCCTAACACGATAGTTCCCATCAGCTTCAACAGAACCGTCTTCTTTAACAGAGATATTATTTTCAGATAAGGATTGATCTGTACCAAATTGACCTACAATTTCAGAAAATATGTCCTCAATAGATATTAGGCCCTGCAATTCACCATACTCATCTACCACCAAACCCATATTCTTATCCAATGTTTGGAATTCTTTCAGTTGATGGCTTAGGGTGCTGGTTTGTGAGACAAAATAACTTTCTGATAATTTATATGTTACATCATCGTTATTTTCTAAGATTTCTATAAAATCATGAGAGTCTTTAAGGTGTAATACACCTATCATATTATCGATATTACCTTTGTATACAGGCAACCTTGAATAAAATGAAGATCCTATCACTAACTCTGCATCTTCAAAAGGTTTATCTAGGTCTATACCCACTATCTCTGATGCAGGAACCATAATATCCTCAACTGTTAATTCTTCTAAATCTAAAATTGCTGATAGCATCACCCTAGATTGCTCAGCTATTAAGTCACCATGATCTTTTAATAATGTTCTAAGTTCTTCTGAGTTGAGATTATCATTTTCTCTAGAATCTTTAGGATTAACTTTAAATAATTTTAAAAGAAATGAACTTAAAAGATTTGTAAACCAAATTATCGGCTTAAATAATGACACTAACTGTTTAAGCACCCAGGAAGATTTTTCAGCAAATTTTTCAGGATGCACTGTAGCTATTGTCTTGGGTGTAATTTCTGAAAATATTAGAATAACAACTGTAAGAATGATAGAACCAAGTAAAACATTACCATTAAAGTAATCTATCATGATCACTGTCACAACGGCTGAAGCCAATATATTTGCAAAGTTATTACCAACCAGAATAGCTGATAGCAATATATCAGGCCTTTTTAATAATTTTAGCGCTCTTTTAGATCCTTTAGACTGTTTTGATTGATGTCTCAGCTTAACTTTATTGGATGCCATCATGCCAATTTCTGAGCCAGAAGAGAACGCAGAAAAAATTAGCAGAATTACCAAAGATAAAATCAAATAAATAAGAGTATCCACAATTTTTTAAGAGAAGTTATTAATCAGAATGATATTCACAAAATAGGCAGTAAGAACTAATAATAACGCTATTAACAATAATCTTAAAGATTGCTTGGCAGTTAATTTTGCATATAACATGGCCAAATAGACAATTCCATAGATAATGATTGCAATAGAAGAGAAAGTAATTTTTAATGCGAGCTTCAAATCTAATACCTCATAGATCACAAAACCTGAGAGTATAGCAACTGATAGAATCACCAAACCAATCCCTAGGAGTTTAAGCAGATACTTATACTCACTCTCAATGGGCAATGTTGTTTTTGTTTTAGAAGCAATCCCCTGTTTAAGATTAATAATATGACTTTCTAATCTAATACTTTCATAAATTGTTATTACTATCGTGATGATGCTTAAGATGGTAGCTAATAGGTGGAAATCATAAGATATTTCATTGCTCCTAAAGAATAAACCATAGAATATAGCCACTGCGGTTAAAACAGTTGCGATGAGTAAGTTGTTATTAAGTTTCTTAGCAAACAAAATTTTTAACAGAATATATGCCGGTAAACTTAAAAAACTGAAAATTAAAAAAGGTGAATACATTAAATAAATTCTTAATCTTTATATATTAACACTATCAAAATTATCAAGGTTAACCTAAAATACAATCCATTTTAATAATATAAGAAAATAAATATGGTAGTAATAAGACTTTCTAGAAGCGGAGCAAAAAAGAATCCTTACTTTTTTATTACAGTTGCAGACTCAAGAAAACCAAGGGATGGAAGGTTTATTGAGCGTTTGGGGTTTTTTAATCCATCTGCACAAGGATCTGAAGAAAGACTCAGATTTAATCTTGAAAGGTTTGAGTATTGGGTATCAAAAGGCGCACAAGCATCTGAAAGAGTGCAAGCGTTAAAAGAAGAATCAGAGTTATCTCCTGAAGATCTAGATGCAAAGTTTGAGAAAAGAAACGAAAAAAGAAAATTAAGAAAAGAAACTCAAAAAACTAAAAAAGCTGAAGAGCTTGCACAAGCAGCTGAAGAGGAAACACCAGCTGAGGAAGAAGCTCCAGCCGAGGAAGAAACACCAGCCGAGGAAGAGGCTCCAGCTGAGGAAGAGGCTCCAGCCGAGGAAGAAAAACCAGCTGAGGAAGAGGCTCCAGCTGAAGAGGAAACACCAGCCGAGGAAGAGGCTCCAGCTGAGGAAGAAGCTACAGAAGATAATAAATCTTCAGATGACAAAGAAAAATAATTCATTAGATTTATCTCTTTTTGTTTTAATAGCAACAATAGGTAAACCAAGAGGCCTAAAAGGTGAAATATTTGTTAATCCATATTCAGATGACCTCATAAACTTCTTATCCTATCGAGACTTTTATTATCTTCATGAGAAAGGTTTAGTAGGCATCCAGTTTGAGTATTTAAAAGCCTATAAGAACAAAATTATTGCCAAAATTAAGAATATTGATGATATAAATTCAGCTGATATTTATAAAAATAAAGATTTATATCTTCCTAAATCTAAATTACCTAAATTAGATGATGATGGTGTTTATTGGCATGAATTGATAGGAATGGAAGTTATTAACTTAGATCAAACACATTTAGGAGTTATAGAACGTATTTCCAATTATGGATCAAACGATATTATTGAAGTTAAATCAGGTACACAAATTTTATTAATTCCATTTATTAGAAATCGAACAATTTTTGAAATTGATCGATCTAATAAAACAATTCAAGTAGATTGGTACCATTCTTATTCATAAAAAATGATCTTTAATGTTATAACTTTATTTCCTGAAATCTACTCTAAATTAGATTTTGGAGTTCTGGGTAAAGCTATTGAAAAAGACCTAATTAGTTTAAATACCATTCAGTTAAGAAATTTTGCCATTAACAAGCATGGACAGATTGATGGAAAAATATATGGAGAAGAAGAAGGGATGGTCTTAAGAATTGAGCCATTAGAAAATGCCTTAAAATCAATCAATACAAATAAGAAAAATCCAGTCATAAATTTTTCTCCTCAAGGTCAATTATTAAATCAGGAGCTTTTAAAAAAACTTTCTAAAGAAAATGAACTAGTTCTCATTAATGGAAGATATGAGGGCATAGATCAAAGGTTTATAGATAAACATGTTGATTTAGAAATTTCTTTGGGTGATTACGTATTAAGCAATGGTGATCTAGCTTGCCTAGTCTTCATTGATTCAATTTCAAGACTAGTTAAAGGAGTAATAGGCAAAGAAGCTTCTTATCAGAAAGATTCTTTATATAAAGGTTTGTTAAAAGGACCAGTCTATACAAGACCAGAAGACCATGATGGAGAAGTAGTTCCTGAGGTTCTTATATCAGGCAATCATCAAAAAATAGCTAATTGGAGAGCATTACAGTCATTAAAAACTACCCTTGAGAAAAGACCTGAAATATTTGATAAAATAAAACTTACAAAAAAACAAAAAAAGCTCTTGGAAGAATTGGATTCTAAGCGTATCCTATAGCACATTTTAGGCAAAAGAATGGCAGATAAAGATAAGAAAAAGAAAGGATTTTTTTCAAAACTCTTCAGTGGTTTTCAAAGCAAGACACCTGAGGCTGATACATCTGTTGTTGAAGAAGAAAAATCTGAAATCAAAACCCAAGAACCTGAAATTAAAAAGAAAGAAGAAAAACCTCAGACAGAAGGCTCTAGTAAGTCAACTAATATTCCAACAAGTGCTCAGCTGAATAGAATGAAAAAAGCTGATATTGCTGAGACTGCAAAGGAGTTTGGTTTAGATATTGATACAAAGCTTACTAAAGTTAAAATGATTGAAGAGTTTAATGCAAAAATAGATGGCTCCAGTCAGAAAACATCTCAAGAAGAAGCGCTATTAGAAGAGGTTGTTACCGAAACGGATGCACCTGAAGAGACTTCAACCGAAGAAGAATTACCTGCTGAAGAAGAGTCCCCAGCAGAAGAGAAATCAAAAGAAGAGGTTGTTGCCG
>MDTE01017551.1_pt1 | contig 144899 bp, 128 predicted proteins | sample 811231 | NCBI WGS metagenome assembly MDTE01 (sample SAMN05326651, study PRJNA326480) | marine metagenome | isolation source: seawater | place: Indian Ocean: Red Sea | collected 2010 | reverse complement strand
CGAGGCGAGTGACAACATAGTCGCGTTCCCATCAGGCAAACCGACTTCCAGGTCGCGCTCACTGAGCAGTTCGTCTGCGAAGGGAAGTTCTTCATCCGGTGTATCGAGCTCGAACTGCTCATTCAGGAAGCGATACAGCTGTTGGCGGCTGTCCGCCTCATAGTTGTGCGTCCCAGGCTCGCGGTTCTCGTAGAAGGCAAACTGATCACTGACCCCAAGCGCCTCATACACGGGCTTTACCGGTCGGTAAACACTACGATAGGTCCTTCGACTCCTGAAACAGCAGTCATCGCGGAGGTTGTAAATCATGAGCGTCGGGCGAGGAGCAAACAGCGCGGTCAACTGATCGTAGTCGGCGACCGTACACAAGTCGACGGGGTTCTGTTCAAGATCACCGATGTCACCGGTGCAGTTGACGCGCTGCCACACCGGCGAATGCCCGGCCACCGGAATGATCGTCGTGATCCGCTCGTCGATCGCGCTCAGGACGGCCGTTTGCCAGCCGCCGCCGGAGAGCCCGGTCATCGCCACGCGATCAGGATCAGCTTTCGGATGCGACAGCAACAGATCGAGGCCGCGCTTCATCGCAAGGTAGAACACGGAAACCCCGGCGACCCCACACAGATCGAGATGCCCGATTCGCTGATGGTCTCGATCTGCTGACAACTCGCACATCCCGATGAACTCCGTGTTCAGCGCGATCATCCCTCGCTTGGCGAGATTGATACACCGCGCCTGCTTGTAGTCCATCGTCTTCCCACCCGCGTGGTGACCGTTCGGATTCAGGACGACCGGCGCTTTGCCGCGAAGCTTTGTCGGCTCATACAGGAGGGCTGGGATCCACATACCGGGATAGCCCTCATACCGGACCTTCCGGATCCGGTATGAGGGATGCACGCGGATGGTCTTACCCCATACAGCATTAACCGGCTTCTTAAGCAGCGACCTTGGCAGGCCCTTGAGGTAGACCTCATCGATCAGGCGGGAACGGGTGATCGACGCGCGACGCTCCCAGCCGCCTCTAGCCTTCGGGGCCTCCCAGCGATCCAGATGGTCGAGGATGTATGCGTGAAGCTGACACCGCTTCGGGTCCTCGTAGTTCACCCTTCTCAGGAGTCGTCGAGACAGAGCCGCCTGAACCTGTCGATGCGTCACGACGCTACTCCACAATATTCCATCGCTGCAGCCGTGTACACCTTCGTCGCCCCCGCGATCCGTTCGACCGACACCGTCTCGGCATCCGAGTGAGCCGTCTCATTACAAGGGCCGTAGTAGAACGTCGGGATCTCGGTTCCGTGGACATACAGATTGGCGTCGCCGACGATCCGCATCCCCACGTATTCTACGTCTTCGCCCGTCACCTTTTTGTGCGCCTCTGCGAACGCTTGTACAGCCTCGTCATAGATCGGTGTCTCGAACGGCTCGCGCTCGTGCACCATCGACACGTCCACGTCCAAGCCACTGCCGCCAGCAACCGTACTGGCCAAAATATCCAGCTCACTCAGGCAGGTCTTAGCCGTCCTCCCGGGCGCCCAGCGGCGGGTCCCGGTCAGTTCGCAAACGGCCGGTGTGCGATTGAAGTAATCCCCCGCGTTTACGATCCCCACATCGATGCGATCCGCACCAGCCAGCGGGTGCACATCCCCCCCATCCATCTCTGCCTGCCGTTCCTGGATCCGGCGGATCAGATCGCCCACATACCGGATCGGGTTGTCGTCAAAGGGCACGTATTGGGTGTGCGTCCCACCTTGCGGCGAGGTGAACCGCACGGTCCATACCATCGACCCCATGCTCATCACCCAGAGCGCATCGCGACCTTCTACGATGCAGATCCGGTCCGCCTGGATTCGCTCGCTGTTCAAGTCTTCGATCAGCGCCTTCGGCCCATCCTTGTCCGCAGCCGGTTCCTCGTGACCGACGACCGCCGTCAGCCACAAGTCACCCTTGAGCGAGGTCCCGGATTCCAGCAGGGCTTTGGCCATCCCCACCATCGCGACCATCCCACCCTTCATGTCCGTGGATCCACGACCTGAGATGGTGTTACCATCTCGTTCCGGTGGGATACAGTCACCGATCGGTATTGTATCCAGGTGACCGTTATACATGAGAGTCGGGCCGCCGCCGGTTCCAGGAATCCTGGCGTACAGGTTGTTCCGTCCAGGTGTCACCTCGCGAACATCAGCCTCGAGGCCAATGTCACTCATGAGGTCGGCAAACTGGGTGCAGACCTGGGCCTCGTCCATTGTGACACTCGGCGTTTCCACCAACGCAAGCGTCTGGTCCGCAAGCCATTCGGCATCGATGTGGTCGTAGGGAGACGCCATCAGTCCACGATCCTGAATTCGGAGGGTAGTGAAGGTGTACCACTGTCCTGGGTGGCCACGTAAGCTCCTACACGATTGGCTGTCTCGGCGGATAACCTCAAATCAGCATCCTGCAGAAGGTTCAGTGCGAATGCCGCAACAAACGCATCTCCGGCACCAACAGTATTCACGACCTGCACTGAAATCCCGGGGACGCTGAGGTCGACATTCCTTGCGGAGACGCGACAACCCCGTTCACCAAGCGTCAGCACAGCTACGCGGATCCCGTAGACGTGTCGGATGTCCCTCAGGTAGTCTCGGTCATCCTTGGGGCCGCTGATGTAGCTGCGCAAGATTGGCAAATCTTCGTCGCTCAGCTTTAGCAGGTCAGAATGCGTCAATGACTGCCTGACCACATCAGCATCGTGGTAGTGCTGTCTGAAGTTGAGATCGCAGACATTGAGACAGCTATTGGGCAGCAAATCAAAAAGCTGCCGATGCGCTTCCTCGCTTCGACAGCTTCTCTGGGCCAGCGTGCCCCAACAGAGCAACTGCGCTTTTTTTAGATGATTCCGACTGGTCTCGATGAGATCGATTTCGTCCCACGCGACACCTTCGACGATCTCATACGACGGATGACCGGCGCTCAACGTGACTTTAACGGTTCCCGTTGGGGAATCGGATACGCGAACGCCCGACGTATCGACGTCAACAGCCGTCAGAGATGAGATCGCATTCTTCCCGTATCGGTCATCCCCGACTGCGCTGATCAAGTGGACGTCTGCACCGAGGGCTGCGGCGTGAACCGCGAAATTCGACGGTGCTCCACCGAGTCTGTCTCCGTCTGGAAACAGATCGAACAGCACCTCGCCGATCACGACCGCGCGGGCCATGGCCTATCGGGCGACGCGAACGGGCTTCTTGCCGGATACGGCCTTGTATACTGCCTCTGACAGCCTGGAAACCTGAAGCGCGTAGTCCGGGGGCGAATAACCCTGACCGCCGTTCCGGATCCACTCGAAGAACACCTCGTCCGGGGTCGTCTCCTTGATGCTCGCCGGCACCTTCACGGGTTCGTCGTTCAGGAGCAGCGATTTGACTCCCCACTGGTGCAGGTGGAAAACGAGGCTTCCCTCGCTCCCGTGGATGGCCACCCTCTCGTCGTGCTTGGAGGCATCTCCGAAGGTATTGATCGTGCCCAGAGCGCTACCCTTGAACCGAACGCTGACGACTGTGTTCACGTCGACCTGTTTACCCGCGTTCGTCAGAAAGGCCGTGACCTCCGCCGGTTCGAGACCGGTCAGCCACAGCAGAACGGCGACCAAATGACTCCCGGTGTCCATAAACATACCACCACCGGACATCTCGGGATCTAGCCGCCATCCCCGTGCGCCACCCCAGTTCTGGGTCACATAGCCGACGACGCCACGGATCTCACCGATGGCACCATCCCTAATCAACTGACGGGCGTGCTGATATTCAGGCATGTAGTGACGTTGGTAACCGACCTGGATATAGCACTTCCGCTTGTCTGCGAGGGCGATCAGGCTCTTGGTATGCCGCGACGAGATAGTCAGCGGTTTCTCACAGCACACGTGGCACCCCTTCTGAAGGGCTAGCCTCGCCTGTTCGTAATGCAGCGAGTGCGGCGAACTGATCACGATGGCTTCCATGTCCTCGCCGCGGACCATCTTGTTGTAATCCTCGTAGTAGGTCGCTTCCTGGCCCCACGTGTCGAGAAGATCCTCTGCGTTCTCTTTAACGGGGTCGGACACGCACGTGATCTCTATCCCACCGTCCGCCTCAAACCGTGGGAGATGCGCCCGCTGCATGTTTCCCCCACACCCGATCACACCCACTTTAATGAGCTTCTTCGCCATATTCCTGCTCCCTGAAACAACTGAACGGCCGACACGCGGCCGCTAATTCCAAGATGTGACCCCAACCAGCTTCTCGCCCAGAGAGGTCAATTCGGCGGTAACGCCGTGCTCCTGTTCGAGCCGTCGAGGATCACCGGGGAACGCCTTGCCCTCCGGTGACAGACGATCGCGCCACATCCGGACGCGCTGGTCGCGTACATTCGGATCATCCGTTTGCGCGGGTCGCATCGAAATATACTGTGCGAGGCGCGGTTTGTCTGAGCAATTTCTGCCATTCCCGTGTGCGAGCAGCCGGTGCCAAATCAGGAAGTCACCCGCTTTCCCCGCGATAGGCTTGACTTCGAGGCCACTCAGATCGGGTCTTCGGGGATCTCGATCAAGCGGCTGGGTCTTGATCCATTCGGGAAAGTGCCGGTGAAACCCCGGTACACACTGAAATCCGCCCTGGTCGATATCGGTATCTGACAGGTAGAGCACACCCTGAACCCCGAACGGGATCGGGTTCTGCGTGCTGTCGAGGTCCCAGTGAATGAAGCCTTCGTGATCGTACTCGGGATGGTCTGCATGGCGCGGCGGCTTCATGTTCGCCCGATCCATGCTGACCCACAGCTGTTCGGTTCCCCAAATCTCCGCGAAGGCCTGGTGGATCCTCGGATATTGCCGCGTATCCCACAGCGCCTGATGCTGATACAACTCCACCATCCCGCCACCCCGATGCGGTTCTCGATACCAATCTTCGGGATCGTCTCGATTCATGCCCAGGAACGTCCACACGGCATCCATCACGCCGGACAGGAGTTCCGGCGGAACGGCCTCCCGAATCACGAGATACCCGTTCTCTTGCCAAAACGCCCAATCTGCTTCTGAGATGACCGAACCAGGACCACCCGGTGCGTGGCCGACCGTCACATCCATCACGAATTCGCTCCCAGCGAAGCGATGATCTCGTCCGAGGTCACGCTGTAGGCTCTGAACATCTCCAGGAACAGAATCGTGCCGTTGGTCTGACCAAGATTGGCCTGCGAATCGTAACTTTCCATCCCGGTCGTGCAATCCCTGACCATAACGACTTCATATCCCCGGTCTCGCATGGCCAGCGTCCCGTAGTCTTTGAGCAAGACACAACAGTTCGTGTTGAACCCGAGGTAAAACAAGAACAGGATGTCCCGATCCTTGCAGTAGAGATGAAACTCCTCACCATTCGCGACGACAGCTTCGCCCTCGATCGGCTGGGCCAGTTCGTGTATGGCCCGTTCGGTGCGCAATACGTCGAGTTCGTGATCGCGCGGTTCGAACGGGCGCGCGTAGGAGGCGTAGTCAGCCTTCTTCTTGACGAAATCCTTTGGTGGCCAGTCGGGATCCGTCGCTCTTAGCGGGTTCTTCTCCGCGAGCTTCACCCAGCCATCCTGTCTACGCGCCGTATCCGCGCCGGGCGCGTGGACCACAGGCATGCCGGCTGATCGGGCACAGGCAATGAGTGGCCCCACGTGCATCTCTGTAATCTCATTGATTCGGGCCTCGCAGTCGGACAGGTAGTGCCCCTCCCATACATCAACAAGGACCAGGGCAGCCTGATCCAGGGGGATCTCCCAATGCAGGTGGGCATATTCAGTATTCCTCTCGACCCAGTTGACGCCCGGATCGACGTGCCAACGGTAGTAGCGAGGTGAGATTCGGAGGGTGTCGGCCATTCAGGAGACGAGTTCAGCTTTCAGCGTGGCTGTCTCCTGGCCGTTCAAGCCGGACACGACGGGGAAAGTCCGCTTGTCCCCCACGTTCTTAGAGACATACTGGACCGTCGGGGGAAAATATGCGTAGAGCGCCGTGTGACGCGGATGGGGCGAGCGGTTGGGACCGGATCCGTGCACCACGAGGCTGTGGAACATCAGTGCACTGCCGGCCTTGAGCGAGACGTTCATTGCATGACTCGTGTCCACGTCCTCACAGTTGGATTCCGCCTCGTCCGTGTCCTGCGCGATCAGCCCCCACTCCTGCATCCCCCATTCGTGACTCTTGGGGATGACCTGGATGCATCCGTTCTCTGGCGTTGACTCGGTCAGCGCGATGCTCACGGTGACGAGTGACGGCGGACGCATCGGCCAGTAGGCGGAATCCTGATGGAAGCTGTGAGCCGAGCCGTGGTTGGCGGGCTTGAGCATCAGCGTGCTCCGGAACAACAGAAGATCTTCGCCGAGCAGTTCACGGATCACCCCGATCAGCTTGGGATGCCTGGAAAGATCCCTGAACACGTCCGAGTAATCCCGCGTTTGCTCGATCTTGCGCAGAATGGGCAATCCGCCCTGCTCCGCAGTCTTGGCATACGGCTCCAGCTGGAATGACCGGCCACGCGGATCTTCGTTCGACTTGTACTCGGCCCCGAGCTTATGCAGCCGCTCGATCTCTGCCCCACACGTCTCGAGCTCTTCATCCGAGAGAAAATCCTCGAGGATGTAGTAGCCGTCGGTCTCGAACTGAGTCTTAATGTCGCTCATATCCGCGTCCCTTAGAGACTCATCCTGCGCAGATACGCGCCCAACAGAATGACGACAGCCCCGAGCACGAGATTGACCATCAGCCACGTCTTCCGTTTCGCCTTCACGCCTGAGAAGGCTGGCCCGGGAACGATCAGCATAAAGGCGATCTTGAAGACCACCAGAGCCAAGACAAGCTTGAAGATCATCGGGTAGAGATAGCCTGAAACAGAGAAACTCCCTGCGACGGCAGCAATCCCAACGTTATAGAGGCCGGTGATGAGGAGAAGCCCGATACTCAGCGCCACCACCTGCCGGAATCGCTTGTGGATCCCCTCCATCAGGGCCTCTCGCGCTTCCTCGTCGAGCCCTTCCGCAGACGGGATCAGCACAAGCCTCGCGAAGGCCACGCCCCCCACCGCAAGCACCGCTCCCAGAACGTGCAGCCACTGCATTACAACGCTCACAATTCACTCCTGTTTAGTGTTGCGGTTGTGCGGTCAAGAGGATGCACCGCCCCCCATAGAGCGTCAAGCAAAAGAACAGCCGACCAAAAGGACTATGGGAGTACATACGACTGCGGCGGGTCAGTTCGAGCAAAGCCGAGAACCCGCCGCAGCATCCACCTAGATGTCAGATTGACGTCCTCGCCCGGAGGCAATCATCAGCAGGGCAGGCTACAGCCCGTTCGACGGCCTCAGATCAGTCGAATCCCTCGGCACTACTACGAACCCGAGCGAATCCACCGACGCCGAACCGAAGACGCCAATCCCTCCGTCCACATTGAACGCAGGAAACTTGAAGTTATCCCCCGCGTTCCCTCCGAACCCACCATCGCCTCCGAACTCTGGGCTGGTCCGGATGAAGTCGAACCAGTTCTTGTCCACCGCGAAAATCCGAAGGGTGTGGCGACCGGCGAAAGCGATCGCAAACCAGGGTAGTCGCAAACTGCCGTTGGGTGCCAAGAATGCGGGCGAGCTGCCGTTCCGGTCGAACCCCCCGTAGTCGCGATCATCTAGAAAGTCTGCGCTGAGCACGAAAGGGGACCCCTCATCCAGACTCAGGACGCCGACCTGATAGCCGGCTGCCTGGATCGGGTCGAACCTCGCCTCGAGCAGACCTTCCTGATAGACCACCCGGTTCTCTGGAACACTGAACACGTCCGGCGTATCCGTATAAGTGGCAAACGTCCTGGTCACAGCAAGGCTCTGTTCGTCGAGGAGCACAGCATCCCGGATCAGGAACCGATCGGGCGTCACCGTGGCCGACGTGGCGGTTCTCCCCTCGGAGACAACGCTCAATGTGTATTGGGTGTTCGGCAAGACAACGGGAGCATCCGCAGGAGGATGGTAAAGGGCACGCGTTTCGGTGTCGTTCGTATAGGCGAATGTCTGGCCCTCGACCGATACCGATACCTGCGCCCCTCCCACACCCGCATTGCTATCGGTAACCGGCTGACCGGGAGCGACCGTTTGGCCGACAATGACCACGGGCAGCGGACGATCAACAATGAGGAGACCGTCGACAACAAGTCTGCCCTCATCGATTTCGGTTCCGAACAGTTCACCCGGGCCACGTTCGGTTGAGCACCCGGACAGTCCCAGGATCATCAGGGAGACAGTTAGCAGCATCGCACGTTTCATCGTCATCCCCCTCCTAAAACCCGAAGTCGATCCCGAACGTCGGCACGACAGGAAGCATCTTGAACACACGAGGCGAAGAGTTTCCCCCACTGTCGTTCTCAACGAACCACTCGTTCCGCCGGTTGTAGGCGTTGAACACCTGGATATACCATTCCGCATCCATCCCGAACATCCCGAACTTTCGTTTGACGCTCAGGTCGAGCCGGTGATAGGGCAGGAGACGCGCGCTGTTCTTGTCCCCCGGAATGGCATATCGATCATCCTCGAACTCGGGGACGGCCGGATCACGCAACTGATACCGCCCGACGATCGGGGTATACGCTTGTCCTGTTCCGTAGGTCAGGCTGCTCCCCAACGTCCATTTGCCGACCCGATAGTTCATCACGAACGAGAGATCGTTGCGTCGGTCGTATTTTGTCGGAAACTGTTTGCCGCTGTTCAGCTCCGAGAAGGTCCGGCGGGTCCATCCGAGGGTGTAACCGACCCAACCGGTCAGTTTGCCCGTCCGGCGCTGCAGAAAGACTTCGACGCCCGTCGCGTAGCCGGTCCCGCCCGTCACGAACACGTCCTCTGACGTCGTGCCATCCGTGTCGACAGCCACATCCTGATCGATCACCACCAGGTTGGCCATATCCGTGTAGTACCCTTCGACGGACAGCTTATACCGATCCGACGGCTCATATTCGAGACCGGTCACCGCCTGCCTCGAACGGCCCGGGTCAACGGTGTCATCCAGTGGTACCCAGAAGTCGCTTCCACTGAACGCCTCCGTCGTCACGAACTGGAGATACTGGGTGTAGGCGCCTCCGCCAGCCTTCACACGCCATCTCGGCTTCAGTCTATGGCTGAAAGAGAACCGTGGCTCAATGCGCAGTCCGCCTTGCTCGGTGAAGTAATTCGCGCGGAACCCGATTCGTAAACTGGTTCCCGATGTCGGCTGCCAGTGATCTTGGAGATACATCGAATACAGCGTCGGTGTTTCCTTCAGGTCGATCTGCTCGTCCTGATTGAAGACCTGCTTGAACCGGAAGTCATACCAGGTGGCGAGGAACCCCGTTGAAACCGAGTGCTGCGTGTTCACGAAGAAGTCCAGATCTCCTTTGACGGAGAAGTCCCGGATGCTGTTCGAAATCAGGATCGGCGTATCGAAGATGTTGATGTCTGTGTCGCTGAAGTACTTACTCCTCGCCACCATGAAGTTCCAGAACAGGTTATCCGAGAAGATGTGATTCCACTTCACCGTTGCCGCCGTGTTCCCCCACCGGATCGTGAAGAACGTGTCGTCCTCCAGGTCGAAGGTCAGGTCATCCCGACCGGCATAGGCGGAGATACTCAGCTTGTCTCTGTCGCCCCAATCCTGGTTCAATTTCGCGTTGGTGTCGTAGAAATAGTAGGCAGGGACTTCGGTGCTGTCGTTCCGGATCACCGACAGTAGAGGATCGATGTAGGTCCGCCGTCCCGAGACCATCCACGATCCGTTCTTAGTCGGGCCTTCCAGCAGCAGACGCCCAGAGATCAAGCTGATCCCTCCGCTGGCCTCGAAAGACTTCCGGTTTCCATCCCGGTTCCTCACGTCGAGGACAGAACCCAGCCGTCCGCCATACTGAGCGGGATAGGCGCCCTTGTGTAGGCTCATATCCTTAATCGCATCGGCGTTGAAAGTCGAGAAGAAGCCGAAGGCGTGCGATGGGTTGTAGAGGGGGATCTGATCGAGCAGGATCAGCGTCTGGTCCGGACTTCCGCCGCGGATGTACAGACCGGAACTAATGTCGGAAGCAGCCTGGATACCAGGCAAAAGTGGCAGACTACGTAGAATATCTGTCTCGCCAAAGGACGGGAGATCCTGGACCTTCTCAGTGGGTAACGTGATGAAGCCGGTTTGGACCTGTGACTCCTCCTCGTCCCTCCGGGCCTCGACGACAATCTCCTCCCCCACGAAAGCCGTCGGCTTGAGTTCGATGTCTCGCCGCGCAGTCCCGGCAGTCACCGTCACGGATTCCGTGAAGTTCGCAAACCCCACATAGGACACGACCAGATCGTATGTGCCTTCAGAGACATCCTTCAGCGCGTAGAATCCCTCGGCATTGGACAGCACGCCGACCATGTTCTCGCCATGCTTGAGGACGACGTTCGCATACGGCAACGTCTCCCCGCTCTCGATGTCCCTGACATAACCACTGATAGTTCCAACCTCCGCCATCGCCGGCAGAACGTTGAAAACACTCAACAGCAGGCCCATCCACTCCCTTGTCTTCACCTCATCCTCCTTGCCTGTCCAGCTTTAAGAATCCGCGTGAGTATACCCGGACAGACATACCGGGTCAATCCCACCCCATCACCCCTGAGACACCTTGCCCGCCCAGAAGTGTTACTCGTCTTCTACCCCGATCCCGTCCCTGTAACAAGCACGCCAGAAACCAGCCTTCTATTGGAATCCTGAAGGACCCCTTTTATTCCCATCCAGCAAGAAAACAACGCCTTCCGGATGACCGGAAAGCGTTGACTAAATTCACAGGCGTGTCGTTCCTGGGGGTCAGACCGGGGTTAGATTCAGGAGACGGTCCCAGTCCTCTATCATTATCCCGTTGACATACTCCGTATGGAACTCCTCCAGGTAGACCTGATCCCACTGCGGGACGACGTTCCGAACATCGTCAGGCAGGTTCTGAACGATGTCGGCGTAGGCGTGTTCTAGAAGTCGATACCCCGACGTCTCGTTCCCAACGAAGGGAGGATGCGCCGCGATGATGCCCATCTCGACCATCCGTGCATCCAGGATGTCCGACAAGGTTTCCAGGATCTCGAGCTTCCGTTGCCAGGATGAATCGAGCTGGACCGCCTCATCGACAAGTGGCACCATCTGATCCGCCAATGTGGGCAGCCGGCGGAAGTAGGCGTCGAGCCATTTGTCGTAAGGGAAATACTGCCTGTTCAGCATGAAAGCGATTTCAATCGCCCACTTGATCGATCGTGCAAACGTGATCGAGGCATACTGATAGTTCTTCCGGATCAGGGCGCGGTTCAACGCATAAACACCCATGCCGGATAAGTAGCGACACCAATGCGAGATCCGCCTCAGCCAGACGGGATCCGGATAGTAACTCAGCGTATCACGTATACCGGTGAACGTCCCCGAAGGATCATACCAGACCTCTCCGTTCGTGACGTGGACGATGTCCTCCTCCGGCATCTTCAACCATTCGACATTCGTCTCGGGACCACGCGTCAATCCAATCGTACGGGTGAGAAAGGCCTCCAGGCTCTCCGGGGCAAGTCCGGCACCCGCCACGTGCCCTTCTCGTAGATCGTACCCCCGAAAACTGGACGGCAACTGCGTACCGACCGTCTCGATCACCGTCGAGGACGCCGATCGATGCACCTCATCTGGCAGCAGCACGTCGATCCGAAGCCCGAAGTGATGGTCGCGCGAGACCTCGTCATCCATGCCGAAGCACTCGGACCCATACCCGAACACCCCACACGCCGCCACCTGGGCCACCTCGGGCAGCTCCGTCTCTAGGATCGACTGCACGACTTCCTCGAAAAAGGCTCGGGATATGTGTACGATCTCATTCATTCGACTGGTTTCATTTGTAGAAACTAAAATCTTCAACGGAGAGGTCGCAGTGATCGCAGAGAAATGGGGACGAGACCCCAGGGAAGGACCCCAAACCAGGAGGCTCCACTCGCTTGGCACCTAACCTTATGTGGCCTCCGCGTCCTCTGCGGTTCACCGCCTTTGGTTTTCCCTCAGACCGTCACCCCATTCCATTCATCGTGCTTGTTCGTGATGTCGATCGTATTTCCATCCGGATCACAGACCTTGAAGGATCGCGGAGGCTGAACAGTCGGATCGATGGGGTTCCTGGCCTTGATGTTCTCACGCGTAAACTCAGCACCCCACTCGTGCAGTCGTTCCCAGATCGGCCCAAGGTCATCCACGATCAGCCCAACGTGAATGAACTCGCGCCCTTCCTCGAACTGCTCGCGCCCTTCGAGCAACTCGGGCGGCTGCTGAATCAACGTGATGTTCGACGTCCCATCCGTAAGGTCGACTGTCTTATCCGGCCCCCGGTAGCCGACAAACTCGAACCCGATCACGTCCTGATAGAACCGATGTGACTTCTCCTTATCCGCACACCGAAACGCCAGATGTCTGATCATTGCCATTTGACAACCTTTCCCAATGAAAGCCGGCTCAGTATCCCGTAGCCACCGTCACACGGAGCGCTAGTCGAAAGCCTGCCCCTGCGGCGACTGGGGTGTCAGTCGTATGCAACTTGGCCGCCTTTCGACTCCGCTTCTGCCTTCACAGATGCTTCGGCAAGGCAGGCAAGATGACCAAGTTGCCACTCTTCTCACTGCACCGGCTAGCTACACCAACTCCACCATCTGATGACCCTCTATCTTCGGCACGGTGAACGAAACACGCCCATCCCGATACTCAAAGGAGAGATCCTCGCCGTCGGGTGCGCACCGTACATAAGTCGGCTCTTTGTCCGCCCTGACGGACACCCCCACATCGAAAACAGGGATAACGTCTTCGATCACGTCAAAATCGGCTCCCCGTCTCTCCGGAACGTAATGCAGAAAATGAGCGACGTGCCGTTTCTGCTCGGGTTGCTCGTTTACGGTGGCCAGGATGGTCGAAGGACCGCCTATCCGGATCACCGGATTCCGAAGCAACAAATCGATCGCATTTAGAACCAGCTGTTTCACCCAACGCGGGGCATTCTGGCCACACTGACTGAAAACCGGATGTGCGAAATAGACGACGTGGCCGTGCTTGACCACAGCCGGATATTCGGGCTTACCCGCGGACAGCGTGTGGCGGTGCGAGCAGAAGTGCCCCCACGTCCGATTGAAATACGGCACGAGGGTCAAGGCGAGCGTGCCCGATCCAGCGTATCGGCGAACTTGTCCGCATCGAACAGCGATCCTATACAGGCGATCTGCTCACTGGTGTAGAAATCCAGATGTATCTGCCTAAATCTCAGGGTATGATCCATCAGTGCCTCCAGACGATCGTGAGAGTCAAATATTGCGAGCACACAGGGCAACCGCAAGGCACGCCGATCCATTGACAGCCCAATCGGTGGCCAATATTATTCCACCCCATTCATGACCATACCCGCCAAGGAGTCCGATTCGTGAATCGACCGAATATTCTGTTCCTGATGAGCGACGAACACCGTCCCGATGTCACGGGCTACGAGGGAAATGAAGTCGTACTAACGCCCGTCCTCGATTCCCTCGCCGCAACCGGAGTCGTGTTCAGCAACGCATACACTCCGTCTCCGATCTGCGTACCCGGCCGGCAGTGCCTCATGTCTGGCCAGCTCCCGAAGACGTGTGGATGTGAAGGATGGTTCGACCTCGAGCCGAACTATATGACCTTCGCGCGTCAATTCGCGAGGCACGCCTACTCCACGGTTTGCTGCGGCAAGCTCCACCACCAGACGTTCGATCAGATGCAGGGATGGATGTCCCGCCCTGCAGGCGACCTGTCGGTTACGGGTGCGTATTTCGAGGGCCAAGTCGCCGAAGAGTTCGAAAGATACGGAAGACCGTTTTCCGACATAAAGTGGTCAGACACCAAGGAGGTCTTGCGCGCCGGGGTCGGCCGATCACGCATCATCGAGAACGATGAGGACTGGACAGAGGCTGCGCTCAAATCGATCGAGAGGCACTTCAACGACGCCCAGTATGACCGCGAGAATCGGGACCGCCCGATGCTGTTGAAGGTCAGCCTCATCGCGCCCCATTACCCATACCAGGTCGACGAAGAGCGGTTTGGCTACTACCTCAACCGCGTGGCGCCCTTCCTCGACCAGAAAGTCTCTGATCATCCCTTCCTCAGCCGACGCCAGGTCCGCCCGGGAGTTGATGCGTCGGAACGGGAGCTCCGCCGGGCGACGGCTGCCTACTACGGTATGGTCGACCACATCGACACGTTGTATGGCACGGTTCTGGACCAACTGGAACAGGTCGGTCAGGACCTCGATGACTGGATCATCATCTACACCTCCGACCACGGAGAGATGCTAGGGGAGCACGGCATCTGGGAGAAGCAGAAGTTCTACGAGGCAAGCGGTCGAGTGCCGCTGCTTATCCGGTGGCCCAAAGGCTTCGAAGGCGGCAAGATCGTCAACGAGAACGTCAACCTCTGCGACCTCTTCGCCACCCTGTGTGATCTTGCAGGCTTACCGATCCCTGAAGGCCTGGACAGTCGAAGCCTGGTCCCTCTTCTGAACGGAGACGCATCGAACTGGAACAACGAGACCGTCTCACAGTTCCAGGACACGAACGTGATGATCAAGCAGGGCCACCTCAAGTATCAGTGGTATGGACACGACTCACCCGAGGTTCTGTTCGACCTAGAAAAAGACCCGAGTGAGAACACCGACTACATTAACGATCCTGCTTACAAGGCCGAGGTCGACCGATTCCGAGTTCGACTGGCAGAATTAGGCCACGGTCCGAACGCCGATCCGAATTACATGAACGCAGGGTACACCTCCGCCTGAGCTTAGAGTGAGATGAGTGCAGGCAGCTTCTCTCCTATCCCACTTGTGGGATAGGGGAAGCATTTGTTGCGCTCAGGGTTTAGCTATTCTGAACTCTGCCGCATCCTAGACAACAACGAGCCTCAAACAGATGAGGACCCCGTGAAGAGAATCGTCGTTGGAACCGACATAGAAGGCTGCGCCGGCATCGTCTCGTTCGTGGACCAATCACGAGCAGACGGCCGCTACTACGACCAGTCGAAACGCATCGCCACGCGCGAGTTCAATGCCGCCGTCGAGGGTCTGCTCGACACCGGCGTTGAGGATGTCCTGGTGATCGACGGTCATGGTCCCGGGGCGGTATGGTTCGAGGATCTACACCCCGCCGCAAAACTCCTTCACGGTCGCCCAACTGCGCCTCGTTCGGTTCGGGATCCGATACTGCAGGAGTATGACGCCTGCGTGATGATCGGTCAGCACGCCATGGCGGGACTGCGCACGAGCAACCAGAACCACACACAGAACAGCCGTTCGATCGATTACTACAGGCTGAATGGTGAGCCGATCGGAGAGATCGCTCAGTTCTCGCTCTACAATGGGGCGCTCGGTCTACCGATGTTCTTCCTCACAGGCGAGGACCTGGCGTGTCGCGAGTCGGAGAAGCTGATCCCAGGTATATCTACGGTTTCGGTCAAGACTGGCCTGGGGAGAAATCAAGCCATCTCCGTGTCAGCGGAGGAGGCCCGCCGCAGGATACGGGAAGGCATTGCAAGAGCAGTCGAGAAACAACGCAAGGATCCGATCCTGCCATTCACGATCGACGGACCCTACGAGTTAGAGAAGCGATTCCACTTTACCGATGAGGCGGATGCCGCGTCGACGCAGCATGGCGCCGAGCGTGTAGACGACCAGACCATCCGATTCCGCTCAGACGACATCCGCGACATCATATATAAGTAGGCGCTCAATTATCCTGATCTCCGAAACGTCTTATACATAGGATATCAGGATGACTAAGAGACTTGCTACCCACCTTTGCGCCTTGACGCTGACGGCCCTGCTCCCAAGCGCCCTCTCTTCCGGAGACCACCAGCCTTCTACCGAGGGTTCTGTGGCGGTCTCGATCCCCAAAGCACCGTGACTGTCTCCCAAGATCTTCTTTCGGAAGGACCCGATGCCTGACTACGAAGGCAGAAGAGGCGTACACTACCATTCGCGTATCGTTGGCTCGCCTCCCGGATCAGGGTTTTCGATCCCCTAAAACAAATAACTATATGATTTTATTTATCTTGACTCTGTATACATATACCTATATAAGTATATATGATTTTCAATCATTCTATGATTTCAGATTTGAAGGCTGCTGCCACAGCCCACTCAGAGCATACCATCACATTGGTATTACTCGGTGTGGACGAATTTGACGCATTCCTGCGGGAATACGGCTATCCGTTGGGAGATCAGGTCCTAAAACACGTCGAATCGGTCTGTTCAGAAGAACTCGATCCCCTCCTGCTGGAGCCGCAATCGGGAGGATGCTTCCTTGTTGCGCTCCCAGAGGAAGATAGCGTAGCCCAGATAGACCTCGAGAGGGTCTGTCACCGGATTGCCGGGTCGAGATTGCGGTTCACTGTAGATGGCCAACAGATCGCTCACTCGATGACGATTTCCGTGGGTCTTTCGCCCCTGTCGAGTCCTCAAGACCTCCAGAGTGCGCTAAACCAGGTGCTGTGGACTTATGGCGAAGCCAGTGGCACAGGGAACGTCATTCGGGCCTCGAAAGCCCCTTTCTCCCCCTCTACGCCTCATTCCCTTTCCACGAAGGCGACCCTCAGGGAAGCTCTCCTAGCGGCCCCCCCTGATTCTCCGGTTTCGGTCATTCAGTTCGATATAGATGACTTTTCGAAGGTAATGGAGGCAACGGGTCGCGAGCAGACAGACATCTTACTCAATCACGTCGGCAAGATACTCAGGGATGCCTTCGCGGAGTCCGGGACCATCTGCGATAGGAGGTCAGATGAGTTTCTGGTCATCCTTCCAGGCATTCGTGCGGAGGACGCCGCTTTCGAAGCCGAAATAATTCGAAGAGCTGTAGCTGACTCCGTGGAAGGTGCCTTGCATGGGATCTCGCTGAGCATCGGCGTTGCCGCGTATCCGCTCAACGCGGTGGATGGGCGAAGTCTGCTCAGGAAGGTTCGAGAAGCAAGGTATGCAAGCCGGATGGCTGGTGGCGCACGGGTATCGGTGGCGGAAGCAGATCAGATGGTCACCAAGACCAGCCACTTCAGCAAGATCCAGCTCAAACGGCTGGGTTCACTCGCCAAACGGCTCGAACGGTCGGAGGCCGATCTGCTGAGAGAGGGATTGGATGCTATGCTGGAGGTCTACGACGATGGTGCGCCTAGTTCGGATGCTATTGTCCCGGACGATCAGCCGGAAGGCATCCATTCGAACATACGATAGTGATCACCATCCATGCCCAGCGAAGCATACGCGCTCTGTGCAAGCGTGTTGTCCCGGTGCACGTATAGCCTGAGTCCCCTCAGCTCGGGATCCTCATCGACCTGATGCTTGAGATACAGGTAGAGCTGTTTGAACACGCCTTTTCTGCGCGCTTCCGGCACCACATACAGCGAGTGAATCCAGATCACTTCGCCATTCCGCCAGTCGCTCCACTCCCGCACCGTCAGCAGACAGCCGACGCGTTCGTCATTGAACTCCGCAACGAGATACTCACCCTTAACCGGATCGAGCAGCGCTGCCCAAACCCCGGCCGACAACGTTTCTGAATCCACGGCAACGTCCTCTGTCTCCTGAGCCATCTTCAACTGGAAAGACACGATCAGTTCGTGGTCCTCGACCACGGCCGGCCTGATGTTGATCATACGACCTCCTCGATCAGCGGACTCCCGATCCTCTCTCTCCACTCGCATATCATCTCCGTAAGATCATCCAGAATCAGCAGATCACGCTCGCTGAACTGATGCTGCTTGACGCGGCATCGCGAGGTGATCGGCAACCCAAGCTTCTGCAGATACAGCTTGGCTGACGACGGGTAGCCGATACCGATCGCACGTTCGGCGACGCTCACGAACCGGTGTAACTGCCGCGCCGTTTCCGGATCCTCTCTGTAGTTCCTGAAAATCCATACATACAGATCGGCATACAGATTCGCCGCAACCCCGCAGAATCCGTCTGCCCCGTGTTCCAGGCTTCGCCAGAGGGTGGCTGCGCAGGCATCATAGAACCGAAGCGGCGATCCATCCGTCGCCTCCAGCTTGGCAGCAATGCTTGCCTCTTCGCTCGACGTATCCTTGACGAAGGCGAATCGCCCCGTCGAACCACACCATCCCAGTGTGTCCGCGTCGAGCAATCGATGGTAGGGACGGGGACACTCGTAAAGCCCGAGTGGGACCTCACCCGTACTCTTGAGGAGAACCTCCACGTTCTTCCGCCAGGTCGTGTTGTCCTGACCTTCCTCCGCCATCTGACAGACGATCACCACGACCCCGTTCACACCCGTATCCGCCATCCGACGCACGGAATCGATTTGCGCCTCTTGCCCGGGCTCGAACGTACCAGACGCGAAAATGGGTACTCGGCCACCGACACGACTCACCACACGACTGGCGACGGCTGTGCGCTCCTCGTCGGTGAGGTCATACATCTCACTGGATAAGCAGATAGAAAAAATCCCCGACACACCGCACTTTATATACCATTCAGTGAGCGCGTCGAGACCTTCGAAATCAACTGCACCGTCCTTACGAAACGGCGTAAGCATCACTGGCCAAACACCTGGAACCTTACTCATTCAATACCCTATGGAACGAAGACCGTCCATCGTCGAACTCGTTAAGCGCGGGCTCAAAAAGCGCTGCCCACGCTGCGGGGAAGGAGAGGTCTTTTCTCGTTGGCACGAAGTCAAGCCCTCCTGCGAATCGTGCGGTCTGGAGCTCCAAGCACGCGAGGGGAACTGCTGGGGATTCGTGTATGTCAGCACGGCAGCGCTCACGGGCTTCTTCTTTATCGCCATGCTATTGTATCGGCCGCCGTCGCTCCTGGTCGGACGGCTCGCCCTGTTCGGCGGGGGACTCGCACTGATCGGGCTCACGCTCCCCTACCGGAAAGCAGTAGCGCTCGCCCTCGACTATCTGGCCGACCCAGAGGCCCCGAAGTCAGGTCATTCGACCTAGCATCTCCAAAGTCACCTCGTGCGTCGGACGCTGTCCCTCGCACACCCGCCGGATATCCTCCACAAGACTCCGACTCTGTCGGACGCGACGATCGTGGGTCAGCCCGCCACCGTGTGGGGTCAGGATCACGTTGTCCAGTTCCCGGAGCGGATGATCATCGGCCAACGGCTCCTTCCAGAATACGTTGAGCGCTGCCCTTAGCCTTCTCGCCTGTAGCTCGGCCACAATCGCATTCTCATCGATGATACCAGCCCGCGCGGTGTTGACGATCAACGTATTATCGGCCAGAGTCGCCAACTCCGCCTTCCCCAGCATCCCTCGTGATTCGTCGGTCATTCCCGCGTGAATCGACACCACCTCCGAGTGCGCGAGGAGTTCGCCCAGTTCGACCTGCCGGACTGATGACCCCGTGAAATCGGCGTGAGGATCACAGGCGACGATATCACACCGGAACGGCGCCAGTAGTTCGGCCACCCGTCGACCGATCCCGCCAAAGCCGACGAGGCCGACTCGTCGGCCACCCAGATCGAGAGGTTTTCTCGCTCGTCCCCATCCCTCACGATCCAGCACATCGATCATATGGGGGATGTCTCTCAGTCCGCAGAGCATCATCGCCACGGTGAACTCGGCGACCGACTCAGCCATCGCCCATCCGGCGTTGAACAGCCGAATTCGCTTTTCGAGCACATACTCGGGCTCCGCCATTCGGACCGCACCGCCGACCACACCGACGGCGCTCAGATCGCGTGCCGCGTCTATGATCTCCCGAGTAAGTCCACCACCTGTTCGGCCAACCATCAGGATGTCGGCACTCGTGGCAGCCGCCATCTTCTCTTCGTCTGTCGGGCGCCGATCTTCCGGATTCTGATCCACGTCTGCGAATGCTCTGACCTGCTCCCGATACTCGACGAGAAACTCCTCGTCTTTCTCCGGCAATGCGATGTATACGCGTTTCTTCACTTGTTTCTGTTCCTCCACAACACCCACGACTCGCCGGCTGAGATGGCTCCTACGCAGTTATTGGCCCTCACCTGGCTCACCTTCGGTAAACCGTCCTCTCCCACTAAGTAGGAGAGGGGAACAGCGGAAGCTTAAAGGCGAAGGAGTGTCTTCTGTCTTCTGATCTAGTAGTAATCCGTGATCGTATCGAGTTGGAACCGCACCGTATATGGGTCCACACGCTCGCCTGCCTTGTATCCACGACTGGCTAACTCCGCTCGTTCAATCCGTTTGTAACGGATCTCAAATGTCAGCGGATCTTCGAACGTGAAGGGCTTCGCATCATCCACGTGCCCTGCGGCCCGTTTCGCACCCTGGTAGATCTCCTCGATAGAACGCTTCGGATGCTTGCTGACGGCGGCGTTCCACCCCATCGCCTGCTTTGTAACGACCGTCTCGATGTCACCAAAGAAGTCGCGTGCCTCAGCCACACCTTTGTCGTCGCTCGCGCAGAAGATCGGGGCAACCCCCATCTTGCCTGCAACTGCGGCATCTATACCCAGTTCCCCAACCTCCCGTCCGTTGATCTTCATCCACTGGTAGGTCGCCGAACTGAAACTATGGGCCATCGCCCCGTCGATCGTGTTGTCCATTGCGTGATAACCGACAAACAGAATCCCGGTAAAGCTCTCGTCCACGCCTGGCCAGCGATGCGGAAAGTTGACACCCAGGGCGATGTCACATCGCTCATCCAATTCATCGTAGTCGAGATTCAGGCTTCCGTTATGGTTGTCCCACACGATGACCTGTTCGGCCCCCGCATCGAACAACCCCTTCGCGGCGGCGCTGGCCTCGCGGGTCGCCTGCCTCTTCGCAAACTCCAGATTCCGGGATGAGTTCAGCGATGCGCCGGGCGAACCGACACCACCTGCCACACCCTCGCAATCGACCCCAATCGCAAACTTCATAACATATCCTTTCCTCAGCGGCCGATCACCACGCCTGCCGGATCAACCTCTGTTCGCAAAACCTTCAATTCGTCATCCGTCGGCGGTTCAGTTTCCGTCAGTTCGCTCGAGCCCTCGATGTGGAATCCCGTCTTCGCCTTCACGTCGTCAATGCTTACACCAGGATGCAGGCTCAGGATCTCCATCCTTCCGCTATCTAGGGAGTAGCCCATCTCGCACAGGTTGGTGATCACCCGATATGGCCCCGTGTCCTGTGGCAGGCCCGCGTGTTCCCTCGCGTCACGACCATCCAGAAACCCGGGGCTCGTCGTAAAGTCAAGGGTCTCGACAAAGCGACGTGGATCGTGTTCGGTCATCACCATCGTGCGCCAGCAGAGGCTCGCGAAGTCGTTTCCACCCCCACTGCCGGGAAAACGGACCTTAGGCTGATCGAAATCGCCGATACAGGTGGAGTTCAGGTTCCCGAACGCGTCGATCTGTGCCCCGCCCAGGAACGCGTAGTCTATCATCCCTCGCTGACACATCTCGAAAATGTCAATCATCGATGTCGCCATCGTCGCCAGATGGTAGGTACGCGAATCTCCGACGGAGATCGGCATCGCAGGCAACTCCGGTCCACAGCCACCGGCTTCGAACACCACAAACAGCCCGGGTGCGTGCGTTCTCTGCGCAAGCATAGCCGCCGCGCAGGGCGCCCCCGTCCCCACGCCCACGGTCGCCCCATTCTCCAGAAGTCTGGCAGCCACGCAGATCATCAACTCGTGGGCATTGTAGCTCAAGGCGCTGACTCCATGCGGGCTAGCTCGGGAAGCCGATCACGCGCACCACATTGATCCAGGTAAGTTTTGAAGTCAGCCGTATCAAGGATGTGTTCCTGGATGAACGTCCTGTGGGCAGCCTCGTCCTGTTCCATATCGAGCCAGGTCCGGAGGTGCGCTTCGTCCGAGTAGTAGCAGCCAGCCATGTTCCCGGGGTATGAACCATAAGGGACCTCGCACACGGCGTCGACGCAGAGTGACGGGATGACCGTCCGCTCCGGCTCACTCCGGATCTCCTCGGCCGCCACGATGCGCTCCGTGGTTAAGATGACCCGCTTGGACGCACGAGCCAGGTCAACATCCGCGACAGAGATGCCTTCAATACGCGCATTCCCGTGTATATCGGATTCGTGTACGTGGATCAGGCTGACGTCTGGGTAAAGCGCGGGCACAACAGCAGTGGGGCGTCCAGTGAACGGACACTCGATCTGTTTAGCGGCCGAATACATGAAGGTGTCTGTGCCCAGCCCACTGCGCACCGGAATGAACGGGAGACCGGAAGCAGCTGCACGGAAACGGGCCGCGAGCGCGAAGTTGGACCACTCGCATACCTCCACGTCGCCGCTCTGCATTACCCGACGCGCCTGAGGTGACAGTCCTCTCGCTTCGAGGCCCACGATATAAGCAGCGTCGACACGCGACAGGATCCTCCGACCGTCTACGTGGCCGCCACACAGAATCTGGAAATCGTGCGTCGTCGTGTGGCCGGCGAAGCCGAGCTGCTGTCTGCCCTGTCGAACGATCTCGTGGAGTGCCGCCGTCGCGATCCGATTCGTGCCGAATCCGCCAGACGCTAAATAGCAATCATCGGACACAAAGCGCTCGACCGCCTCCTCGACGGACATCTGCTTGTCCTCGAACGCAACCCGCTTTGTGCGAAAGAAGACACGTGCGGCTTCAGGATCGGGGTCGGTGAAGAGTGGGCCGATAGCGTTCACGAGATGACTCTCTAGAGCGCGGTCCATCCGCCGTCGACGAGAAGCGTGTGTCCCGTAATCATCGATGCAGCAGGGCTGCACAAGAAGACGACGGCTCCTGTAACATCCTCAGGTTGCCCAACCCTGCCCAGCGGGATCCGGCTGACCAGATCCTCCCGAAGATCCGGATCGTCAAAGGTAGACTGTGTAAGGGGGGTCAGGATGAAAGTAGGGCCGACGGCATTCACGTTGATCTGATGCGGGGCCCACTCGACGGCGAGGACGCGGGTCAGGTTGACGACCCCCGCCTTGCTCGAGCAATAGGCCGCTCGCTTGTAGTAGGCGACCACACCGTTCTGGGACGCCATGTTGACGATTCGGCCGCCGCCATGGTCTTTCATGATGCGGGCAACGCGCTGTGAGCAGAAGAACAGGCCCTTGAGGTTGACATCCATCACCGCATCCCACTCCGACTCGGTCACGTCGAGGGCGTCAGATGGGATGTTGATACCTGCGTTGTTCACCAGAATATCGACCCGACCTGCCTGGCCGACGGCGTGGGTAACCATCGCGTCGATGCTGTCCAAATCCGGGAGATCCAAGCTGGCGGGATAGGCCTCACGGCCAACCTCCTGAATGGCTTCGCATACCTTCCCGAGTCGATCCTGGTGACCGGATCGCTCGCACGGGATGACGTCCGCTCCGGCCTCAGCGAGCGCCAGCGCGACCGCTTTTCCGATGCCGGAACCCGCTCCCGTGACCACTGCCACCTGTCCCTCGAGGGACATACTCGGAAGGGCGTTCATGGGCTGAAACCCGCATCTACTGGGGATTTATGGCTTGACACCAAAATCGCCTTATCCTACTTTTTCCGCTTGGACTGCGAGGCCCAATGCTTTGATTTTGGTAAGGATAGCCACCCTAGCTCAGCTGGTAGAGCAACGCATTCGTAATGCGTAGGTCGGCGGTTCGAATCCGCTGGGTGGCTCCATATAGAAGGGCTTGTGCCTAAGAGGCACAAGCCCTTTCTGGTTTGTACACACGCTTTACCCGCCACGCGGGATATTTCCATTTAGAACTACGCAGGGACCCCGTTCTGCTTCGCTTCCCACTCCTTCCAGTCGTTCAGGAATCGTTCCAAACCGATATCCGTCAGTGGATGATTCAGCAGCTTTGTCAGAACATCCAAGGGCAGCGTAACCACGTCGGCCCCGGCCAATGCGCAGTCTAGAACGTGCTTGGGTGAACGAAGACTCGCCCCGAGGATCTCCGTCTCGAAGGCGTAGTTGTCGTAGATCTGGCGGATCTGATGGATCAGGTCCAGACCATCGTGGCCAACATCATCCAGGCGACCCATAAACGGGCTGATGTATGTGGCGCCTGCTTTGGCGGCGAGCATTGCCTGATTCGCGGAGAAGCACAGCGTCACATTCGTCTTAATCCCTTCATCCGAACATTGCTTGATCGCCTTCAGGCCGTCCAGCGTAATCGGAATCTTGACGACGACGTTGTTTGCCAGGCTAGCGTTGTGACGGGCTTCCACCATCATCCCCTCGAAGTCGGTCGCCACCACCTCGGCGCTCACCGGGCCGCTCACCTCTTCGCAGATTTCCTTGATGATGTCGTCGAAGCTCCCAGTCTGCTTGGATATATGTGTGGGATTGGTCGTCACGCCATCCAGAACGCCCATCTCGTTCGCTTCCTGGATTTCCTCCATGTCTGCTGTATCGACGAAAATCTTCATAACGGCCCCCTGGTTAAGACGATTGAGGTGCCCCGGGTCCCGAGCAACGGGAACCAGTCACACGCGTCCTGTTGTCAGAATACCCGTTCCACCAGAAAACTGCACATCTCCGACAAGGCAAGCTTGGGCTCAGAGTCTTCGATGGTCTGCAAGTGCTTCTCTGCTTCGGCCGCTCGGCGACGGCACTCTTCGGTCGCGCGGTCGATGGCCCCGATCGACTGCATCAAGTCGATGACCCAGTTGATATCATCCTCAGTCGTCAGGTCCCGACCCTGATCGAGGATGGCACGGACACGATCGATGTCGGCTTCCGCCGCATTCTGGAGCACATCGATCGCCATCATCGTTCGCTTCCCTTCTGCGATATCGCCACCGCGCTCTTTCCCATATCCACCGGTGGTCCCTTCGGGCGCGGTCGCCGCATCCTCTTTGGAGATGATCAAATTCAAGAGGTCATCACGGATCTGGAACGCCACGGCCATCGTTTCGCCAAACTGGCCAAGCGCGTGAATCTGCTCCGCCGATCCATCACCGATGATCACGCCGGTCTCGCACGGCCCCTTCCCGCTATACCATCCCGTCTTCCGCCGCAGCATCTCGATGAACTCGTCGACGGTTGGAATTTCGGCCGCCTCGATCCATCCGATGTCGAACGCCTGCCCCTCGAAGGTCAGACGCGCCCCCTCTATCATGATGTCGAGGATATCGAGGGTCTTCTTCTCACCGAGAATGGACCGGTTTGCCGCGAGAACTTCGAACATTTTCGAGTAAAGCGCATCACCCACGTTTATAGCGAGCGGAATGCCGTGAATGTGGTGGAGACACGGCATTCCACGGCGCATCTCGGACCTGTCTTCAATGTCGTCGTGCACCAGCGCAAAGGACTGGAACATCTCGAACGCAGCGGCCGTCCTCAGTGCTTTGGCAGGATCACCGCCGACCGCCTCGCAGCACAGCATTACCAGAACGGAACGAAATCGCTTCCCCCCTCGCTCTGGGTAATCACGCATCGGCTCATACAGGAACCTCGCGGGCTCCTGAACCCGAAGGAACGAGAAGATTTCCTCGTCGATCTTCGGCACCGACACCTCGACGTAGGCTTTCAGTCGATCTCTCACTTCCTGACCCCCCTGACCCTGCGCCGAATCTTCGCCTCGACGTTTGCCGACATCGGCTTGACAGGGATTGGTTCGACCGGTTCCCCATTCGTTGCTACGCCATTCTCGATAGATACTGGTGTGTATATCGGACGCGGTCTGACCGGTACATACGGTTCTTTCTCGAGCAGCGCGTGAAGCAGGATCAAGGTAGCTTCCTTGTCCGGAATCGTGTCCTTCGTACCGTCCTCGCCCGATTCAGGTGGCCGGGGTGCGCCGACACAGGATGGGCAGCCATCTTCACAGTCGCACTCGGACACGACCATCCAGCAAGCCTTCATCACTTCTTCCATCATCTCATAGATCTTCTCAGCGAACCCGATCCCGCCCGGATACCGATCGTAGAGGAACACAGTGGACCGACCGTTATTGCCGCTGTCGATCGTCGTCCCGATATCGGCCGGATCACACATGGCGAACAACGGCGCAACCTCTGCCATCACGTTCGCCACACCTTTCATGCCTTCCGTGGGCACACGACCGTGCGTGCGACACAGTCGAAGCGCCTCGCGGGGCGGAATCACCCAACACGACGTCGTGTCGAGGTTGATCTCCGGCAGATCGAGGTTCTCCCAGCCGATACTGTCGCGATCCTCGAACTTCACCTTCTTGAACATCATCACCAGCGTCGACACGGACACTTCCCCAAAGCACGTGTCGCTGACACGCCATCGGAGCTCGCTCTCCTTGTCGTTGATGCGGATCGTGGTCTCGTCGACGGCGTGCGTGTAATAGTCCAGCCCCTTGGGCGACACATTCGCCGTCTTGCGATCCACATCCAGCTTATCTACGAAGTAGGTCTGCGCGTTGTGCATGTAGACCGCGTGCGTATGAAGCTGGAAGAACGCGCTGGTCTCGTCGAGCGTACCGATCACGTTCGGACCATTCTCGGTATCCTCGATGATCGTATACGTCTTATCGCCCATGTTTCGCAGGCTGACCTCTGCCGCCGGATACCCCGACTTGGCATAGAACCACTTGCCGTCGAGTTCCTTCGCCTGTCCCTCTTCTTCGAGTATCTCGAGCATCGCACCCGTGAACTCGCCGAACACCTCGCCTTCTTGGGGTGCAACTGGAAGCTCACGCAACGCGCATCGCAGGTGGCCAACAGAGATGTGCGGATTCTGTGGGTCGATCGTGGCGTGTTCTGGAGACTGACAGAAAAAGTAACCCGGTGTGCGCATCAGGAACTGGTCGATCGGCGCATTCTGGGCGATATAGACGACGAGCGACTCTTCTGCCTTCCGGCCGGCACGCCCAGCCTGCTGCCACATACTCGCGATCGTTCCCGGATATCCCACGATCAGAGCCGAGTCCAGACCTCCTATGTCGATCCCCAGTTCGAGCGCATTCGTGCTGACCACCCCGAGCAACTCCCCCTCGAACAGCTGTCGCTCGATCTCCCTACGCTCGGACGGCAAATACCCACCCCGATACGCGCGTATCGAGTTCGCGAGCTTCGGGCTGATCCGGGCCAGATCTTCCTGGCAATACCGGTAGATCACCTCTGCTGTCGTACGGGCCCTCACAAACGCGATCGATTGAATCCTTTGCTGAAGAAGCTTCGTCAGCCACCACCGCGCTTCCGTGTTCGGACTCCGACGGTCGACGGTGCTTCCTTCCAGGAAAGGAGGATTCCAGAACATGAACCTCCGGCGGCCACGAGGTGATCCGTCCTGATCGACCAGCGTCATCTCCTTACCGATCAGAGACTCAGCGTGCTCCTTCGGGTTCGCGATCGTCGCGGAACAACAGATGAACTGGGGTGAGACGCCGTAGTGGTTACAGATGCGCGTGAGCCGTCGGATGACGTTGGCGACGTGAGAGCCGAAGATGCCTCGATAGGCGTGAACCTCGTCGATCACCACATACCGGAGCTGTTGGAAAAACCGACCCCAGCGCGGATGGTTCGGCAGGATGCCCTGGTGGAGCATGTCCGGGTTGGTCAGGATAATCTGACCTTCTTCCCGGAGCTTACGTCTCAGATCGGGAGGCGTGTCCCCGTCGTAGGTTCCCGAGACCGTCCGAAGCGCCTCACGATCTTCACCGAGACGCGCCAGCCCACGGGCCTGGTCTTGCGCGAGTGCCTTGGTCGGGAACAGATAAAGTGCCGTCGAGTCGGGGTGTTTGAGCAGATGTTCGAAGGTAGGAATCTGGTAGCAGAGGGTCTTCCCGCTCGCCGTGGAGGTCACGATGACCGTATGCTCGCCCTTGAAGGCGGCCGAGACGGCATCAGCCTGATGCTGGTAGAGCTGAGTGATCCCCTGCGCTTCCAGACCGGCGACGATATCGGGATTCAGGGACTGCTCAATGCTGGCGAAGACGGCTTCCCGCTCAGGAATCTCTTCTATATGTGCGATCTGGCCGTCATACTCGTAGCCATTGCGCATCTGCTTGAGGAACCTGGAGAAATCCATGCAGACCCGACACGGGAGATGTGAGGAAAACACGTATCGATGGGGGTAAAACCGGGAGAGGATGGTGCGCAGAGAATATAGCGGCAGGCCGTGTGAGGGTCAACCTCATTCCCCCGAGGGAAGGCCGATACCACCCCGTTCATATGCCTGGAACACGGTCTCCAGGTCCTGTTTGGCCCGCTCGAAGTCAGATACAGGCGGACGTCGGGACCGGATCAGCTCGAGGAAATCGTCGATCATCGCTCCGGCCCCCATGAGATCGACCAGGGGGAATCGCAACGAGGAGCGCGTGCCCTTCAGCCGTGCATAGATCCCGTTGCTCTCGAACACGATCCGCCCCTTGTCCCCTTCGATCGAGGAATGTTGGAAGGTTCCCTTTGTCACGCTTGGCGTATTCCATGAATACTCGAGGACAGCTGTGACGTCCTCGAGTGACGTCTCCACGATCGAATGACGCTCCGGTTGATCCTGCTCGTGACCGGGAAAGGTCGCCTGATCGACGGATGTCGGGGGCCCAAATAGCCCATTCAGCAGGGCGACAAAGTGGATACCGCCCTCGAACAGGGCACCGTGACCGGCCTTCCATCCGTCGGCAACCTGAAGAAATCGTTTGCTCACCTTGGCCCGCCGTACTGTTCCGATTGCCCCTTCCTCGATCCAGCGACGCAAAAGTTCTAGAGAAGGCTTGTAGTAGTAGTTCTCCCCTACAAAGACGGGTCGATCACCTTTCGCATCTTCGATGGCCGCGATCTCCTCGCGGTTCAGACACATCGGCTTCTCGACAAACACGGTCTTCCCCGCTGAAAGTGCCTGAATCACCTGACGCGCGTGAAACTCCGGCGGGGTTGTGATCATCACGGCCTGCACTTCGTCCGTATCGAGTGCGTCCTCGAATCGTTCGTATACCACCCCGCCCCCGCTCGCTGAGCAAAGCCGGTCTGCACTCTCGCGAGAACGGCTGTGGAAAGAGAGCCTGGCGTTCCCCTTCAAGCGCTTCGCGTGAGAAACCGCGATCTGACCGCACCCCACCATACAGATGCCAGGTCTGTCCGTCATTCGGTCAGCTCCACGATCCTGGACCCTACCCGGAGGCCATTCGCTGCGATCGTCAGACTCGGGTTTACGCCCCCAGATGTCGGCATAAACGACCCATCACTCACATACAGATTATTGACGCCTCGGTAGCGGCAATCGAGATCGAGTGGGCAATCGGCTTCGTCCGTCCCCATCCGCACAGACCCGACTGCGTGTGAAAACGTGTCGATCAGGTAGCGGTATGGGAAGCGCCCACCCGCCTCCTGCAGGATCGCCTTCGCCCCCTGGGCGAGCACGTTGCTCCGTACCTTGTCTGCTTCGGTGTAGTCGTGGGTTACCCTAGGCACTTCGAGCCCGTGTCGATCACGTCGATCCGTCAGCTCGACACGGTTCGATGCCTGAGGATCATCCTCTGCCACACAGAGCAGATTCTGCATGTAGCGATGGGTCAATCCGATCACGCCACGTCCCCACCAGGGCGCGTGCGCTTTCATCACGATCGGATCCGGTGTGTAAATGTCCTGGATGACCCCGACTGCCATTCCCGTCTCATCTCTCTGCTGCTCATAGAAGTCAGTGATGCAGGTCTGTTTGTGGAAGGTCCGACCAGGATTCGTCCGAAAGGGAAAGACGCAGGCCACGATCACGTTACAGTGCCGCATCAGGTAGCGACCGACGGACGGATGATCGAACCGGGAACGCAACAGAATGGCCGGGCTGTGGAGTGCCCCGGCACTCAGAACGAAGGTATCCGCGGTGAACGTCGTTTGAGTGTCCGTTGTCCCATCGATACACGCGAGCCCAGAAACCCTCGCGCCTGATCGCTCGAACCGAGCGGCGGTGGTTTGTGCAAAAATTTTCAATCCGTGTTCCTGCGCCTGCTTCAGGATCGTCGCCGGCAGGTCATTCTTCGCTTCGATCTTGCAAGGATAGCCGTCGCAGGTCGCGCACAGGACACACGTGGGCCGCGTTTCGTCCGAGAAGTTGATCGCTGTTGGGATGGGGAACGGATGGTGGCCCAGTGATCGAGCTGCATTCTGAATCCGTTCAGCAGGGAAGGTCAACTCGATGGGACTAGCGGGATAGGGCTGCTGGCGAGGCGGCCCGACTGGATCACCGTCTGCCTGACCGTGGACGCCGAGGAGGTTCTCGGCTTCGTCATAGTATGGCGCGAGATCCGGGTAGTCAATCGGCCAGCGATCGAAGTCGCGTTCACGAAGCCGAAGAGAGGCGCCTCCGTAGAACACGGACATCCCGCCGACGGTTTCATTTGGATAGTCGTCCGGCCGCCCGAACCCATAAAGATCGACCGCCACGGGTGATTCACTCTTGTAGCGCTTGTCGAGCAGGATCGATCGGGGATCCCAGTCTTGCTCGTCCCTGACCGGCCACCCACCTCGCTCAATCATGGCGACACGTGCCCCTGCCTGCGTCAGACGTAGCGCAACAGTCGCCCCTCCGAAACCTGAGCCGACAACAACTGCATCGAAGTGTTTAGAGCTCGTGGACATACAGGGCGGCCAGCCCGATAATGATCACCCACGCCATGTAGTGAAACTTCCCCCGACTGTCCATACAGGCCTGGATCCTTTCCAGGTCCGGGCGAAATTTCCCTGACATGTTCCGCTGGATATACGTCTTGTAGTACTCGACCAGGAAGCGTTCGAGTCCCCCATTCATGTATATGAGAAATCCAATCGCGATCGGAGACTCGACGGAGTTGATATAGTAGAAGAGTGGCGACGCGCCGGCCAGCACACCGGCGGATCTCTGAAACTTCAGCCACTTGAACCCTTCGAACGGCGCGTCCTTGTACGCTCCGCCAAGCGAGACGATCAGCCCGGTCCCGTAGGCCACCGCGAAGAAAACCCAGAAGGACGTAACCGGTGTCGGGATCAGGGCGACGAGACAGACTCCGGAGACGAGCACCGCTCCAACCACGTATCGCAGGAGATCACTCTCGACGTGTTTGCCGAGAAACGTGATTCGAGACGGGACAAAGTATTTGTCCTGATCTTCTGTGCGGAAGAACCCCTTATACAGCTCCGCCAGGAAACGCTCGAGCCCCATCACGAGGAAGAACATCTGAAACAGCTTGAGTCCCCTGAATGGGGTCGCGAAGGGCTCGAAGCTGTAGAGCACCGCGAAGATGACCACGTGAAAGAGAACGCTGCGAGGGAAGGTCCACGGTTTGTAGCCCTCGTAGGGGGAGTCCTTGAAGGCACCCCAGAGCGAGGTATACAGTCCTGACGCGACAACTACGAGGAATGGGATCAGAGGTGCGGGCATGGGCTACTGTGGGCTGGTGTTCGGGATGTCGATTCAGCTTCGATGATCATAGGGTGCCGCCCTATCGCCGTCAAGGTGACAGAGAAAAAGCGGCTCACGCCCCAGCGTGTCCGCCTTTTCGGTACTTGCATGTCTTGCGGCCCTAGTCGCCTGCTGCGGGAGCCCGTTCTGCGTCCGCAGCAGGCGCCGCTTCGGGAACAGTTGCCGGATTGCGCTCCAGTACCTGCAGGATCGAGGGCAGTACGACGACGGCAGTAAAGAAGCTGGCAAACAGCCCGATCAGGGCCAACACGCCGATCGAATTGAGACCGGGATGGGTTGCCATCTTCAGGCCAAAGAACCCAACCATCGTCGTCAGCATCGACACGAACATGGCGCCCCCTGTACTCCTCAGCACGAGTCGCAGGGATCCGGGTCCCTCTTCCCGATATCGGTGATAGAAGTGAACGCCGTTGTCGATCCCCATCCCGATGATTGTTGGCAACGCGACCATGTTGTAGAAGTTCAGCTTCATCGAAAAAACATACATCACGCCGCACATCCAGACGGCACCGCAAAGGAGAGGGAACATCACGAGTAGTGCGGATCGGATACTTCGGAAGTCGACAACAACGATCAGGAACACAATCGTGACCGTCACGCCGATGGCGAACGGGCTGTCTCTGAGCATGAGCCGAAGCATGTCCGAGAACACAATACTGGCGCTGGATGAGTAGAAGGTCTCTCCGGCGTCTGTCACGATCTCCTGCGCGTCATCCGCGAAAGCCATCGCGTTCTTTCCGTCCCTCAGCTGAACATCGGGATAGACGAAGGCGAAGTGCACCCGGCTCCCGTCCTTCGCCTTGAATTTCCGCAAAATCATCGGGGGAAGGTCGTCGACAGTCAGCTCGCTGACGTCGAGCAATTCGCGCAGTTCGTCCAGCCGTTCCTTCTGCTCACCAGTGATCAGCTTGGCACCCTCACCGTTCGCCAGGTCACCGATCTCGTCGATAATATCGAGCTTGTCCTCTTGCGTGTCAGGGAGGAACGAATAGAGCGTCCGCACGGTATGTATCGTGGGTGTCTCAGTGTCAGCCTCGATTTTCGTTTCCACCGCAGACACGATTCGATCCAGCGTCGGCTTATCCGGGGCCAGAACTATCGTCGGCGAAGCGGACAGTGCATTGAACGGCGAAATCAGGTCGATCTTCTTCTTCACTGCGACTGACGCCGGAAGGTTGGACCGCAGGTTCGTGAAGTCGTACTCAAACTCGATCTTGTTCAAGTTGAACGCAAAGAAAGCGGTCAGAGCAACCGCCCCGATCAGGACCGGTTTTGCCGCAGGGAAGGGCTTCCCACTCCGGGAGATCCCTTTATGTCCCCAGACCTCTTTCATCCGAATCAGCCCCAGCTTTTCATCGGAAAGCCTAAGGAAAGCAGGCAGGACAGTCGTCATCGCCACTAGCGACATGATGATCCCGGTCCCAACAATGAACCCGAATTCCGAGAAGCCCTTGAAATCCGTTAGTGTCAGAGAGAAGAAGGCCATCGATGTCGTCAGGGCCGCTGTAAGGACCGCCTGACCGGTCTGGATCATCATCGAATCCAGTGCCGTACGAACATCCTGATGGGCAATACGGTCTTCCAGGTATCGGGCAAACAGGTGGATCCCAAAGTCGATCCCGAGCCCGAACAGAATGACAAACAGGAATGCCGTCATCGTGTTCAGGTTGCCGATCACGAAGTAAGTCAGGGCAAACGACCAGATGAGACCCATGAAGAGCGGAATGGCTACAAAAAAGGCAGCCAAAGGCTGCCGGAAGTACACGGTCAGAATAAACACGACCCCGATCACACCATAGATCAGCGTCGACTTCACGTCGTCGACAATGACGTCGTATTCGTCGATCTTGTTCTTGTAGGTCCCACCGTACTCGACTAACATCGTCGGGTGGTGCGCCGCCGGACCGAGCTTGGCAACAGCATCCTGCATGACGCGGTGCATCTCTTTCGTAAAGCCGACATTGCTGACCGTTCCGGCCGCTTCTACCTCGAGCGCGACGATCGTTTTGAGGGAATCCGTGAAGTAGGGATCCGGCGTGCCGCCTCCGCCATACTTTGCCTGGATATCGGAGAAGTCCAGATCCGCAGGCGCGTCTTCGGGATCACTGAGATCGATATACAGAGGCGAGAGCTTCAGCTTCTCCTGCGCCACCCGATCCTCGATCCGAATCAGGATCTCCTCCAGGTCGTCGATATCCATGTAGAGGAGAGCGTTCTTCTTGTAAAAGTCGATCTCCTTCTGGTAGCTCACAAAGTTGACATACTCGGCATACTCGGGCTTCCGCAGCTCGACCGCCAGGTCGTCAACGAATCGCTTAGAGGCTTCGTAGTCATCGGACTGGACGAGCAGCCGCCAGCTGCCCACACCACCCACCACCTTCTCGATGTCCTTGAGCGTCCGGACACTCCGGTAGTCATCGGGGATGAGCGCCGCGATGTCGGTCTCGATCTTCTTGACCAGCTTGATGACGTAGTGCGTACCACCGATCGTGAGCAGCAAAGCGAGCACGAGGATCAGCTTGTATCGCCGATACGTGAAATCCGCCAGCTTGTGGAACAGGGCTTCCATCGACGACTAGTCCTCCGATTCCTTCGCCAGCTTGTCTTTCAGCTTCTTCACCAGCCCCTCATACGACGTCTTCCGGATTTCTTTCCTGAACTGGGATCGATTGTTCTTCGCGATACTCAAGTCGTCAATCTCCATGTCGTAGATCAACCACCGGTCTCCGACCTTCTTCAACTGGTAATAGATCGTGCTCTTTTCTGTCTTGTATGACACGATCGTCCTGACCTCGCCGGTGTCTCCGTCAACGGAGGCGCCGTCATACTCGACGTTCTCGGCCTTCTTGTAGAGGGCCGGGTTCGCATAGTTTCGCTCGATCAACCGTCGGCACAGATCCGTGAACTCGACCTTCTCTGCGTCCGTTCGATCTTTCCAGTATCTGCCGAGGGACACCTCGCTGAACGACGCGAAGTCGAACAACTCGCTCACGATACGCTTGATCTCCGCTCGCTCCTCCGGTGTCTCCCCTTCGGTAGGTGAACTTACAATCGACTCGATGGTCTGGTTTCGATCTTTGACGAGATCCAGAAGCGTCTGGGCCTCTTCCGCCTGGACAAACGACAAGGTCGAGAAAACGGTCAGAGTAAACAGGGCGATCAGGGTTGTTTTCATGTCTAGGCTCCGCGAGATCACAGGGAATGTATGGCCATTACAGGCAACGAGGCCCTAAAAGGCAAAAAGGGAGCCAGAATCGGCTCACGTCTTGAAGACGGACGAAAGTCGATCGTGGTTCCCTCTTGTTTACCCTGTAGCTAGTTCGCCTTTTCGGATACGAGCTTGGATTCCTCGGCAGTCACCTCACTCGAAGATGGCCAGAAACCTCGAGATAGCATCATATGACCAACGAAAATCAGGATCGCCGCGGCAATCGTCATCGCGCCGAGCGCGTAGATCCAGAAGATGGTCCAACGCGCATTGGCGACGGCGAGCACGCAAAACATAGCCGCAAAATAATCACGTCGGCTGGCAAATTTGATACGCTCCGAGAACCTGTGGAACCAGCCACGTTTCTCTTCGGGCACTTCGTTCGAGAAGGCCTGAGTAAAGCTAACGATGCTGCCCGAGCCGGACATCCGCAGGTAGACATACACCATCGAAATCGCAACGACGATACTGCCGAGGGCCAACCAAGACAACGTCAACACTCTCGGATCACCGCTATGCTGGAAAGTGCCGTAAACAAAGGCTGAAAAGAACACCAGATACGACACGTTGTCGGCTACGGTATCGACCCATTCCCCGAACTGAGATCCCAGAAACTTGAGCTTGGCCACTTCCCCGTCGCACCCGTCGATGATCGAAGCGAACTGAAAGAGGATTCCGCCGATCGCCAGGCTCATATAGTCCGTCTGGGCTACGAACCAGGCCGCGATAAATGAAATGAACATCGTCGAGATCGAGAGTTGATTTGGCGTCAGAGGCGTCTTCACCAGCAGCGCACTGATGCGTGTGGAGATCTTGCGGTTGAAGTGCCGCGACACGAACCCGTCTGTCGGCTTGCCGAGGGAGCGAACGAGTGCCCGCTCCGCGTGGACGAGCGATTCGGGGGTATCGACATCCTCCCAAAACAGCTCGCCAATATCCTCGGCCCGCATCCGTCCCTCCGAGGCGAGGATCTGGATGCCGCCCGAAAGCGAGTCGTTCCCATCGGCCACCGAGCGCTCCAAGGCGTCGAACAACGTGGGGTTACAAACGAAGACCCCCGCATCGATAGCATTGTGATCGTCGAGGGTCTTGTTAATCGCTTCGATCCGTCCACCGTTCACGAGTACCTTTGTCGCATCTTCCTCGTCGAAGATTCGGTCGATCCTCGAGTCCACCGCCAACGCGCACTCGTCTTTGGCCAGGTTGGCCGACCGCAGGCCGCTGATGATCTGCGAGTCGATCAGGTGGTCCGACATCATCAGGATGAAGGCATTTTCGCCGATCGACTCCTGAGCCACCAGAACGGAGATCCCGTTCCCTTCTTCCCACCGATCGTTCGAGACCCAATCGATGTTGACGTCAACCTGCTCGTCAGACTCGATGGCCGCGCGAATTTCGTCGGCGCGGTAGCCGGTAACGATCGCGAAATCAGTGATGCCCGCCCGTTTCGCCGTCAAGATCGTACGCTTGAGGAGTCCCACACCCGCAACGGTTACGAGGGGCTTTGGAACGTGTTCATACCGCCCCTTGAGGCGGCTGCCCCGACCAGCGGCGATGATCACGGCCTTGGTGACCATGTCTTCCCTTTCTCCACGGACACTCGTTCCGCGACTGAGTTGATGCTACTGAATGACTGACCCACCCGTTGCCCGCTGAAGCGTGCCCCAGGCCTTGTTGAACGCGTAGACAGCGTTGAAATACTTAGCTCGGATGATGCTGTATTCTTTCACGGCATCGATTATATCACCCGACTCCTCGAGCACGGCGTTGAACCCGTCTCGTGCCGCAATAAACCATCGGCGTGTCGCCCGTCTCGCCTTCCGTGCCGCCTTCAAGTTGGCTTCCGCCTCCACGAGATCGGCATGAATGCGTTCGACCTCGAGCGTGGCCCCCATCGAGGCCAATTGGTCGAGATAGGCGAGTTTCTTCCGCTCGAGTTCGACCTTCCGAACCTTCGCGGCCGTCAGACCGAATGACAGCGACTGCCTGAACCCAATGATGGCACCCGCTTGAAGAAAGTTGAAGTCATCCTTCGCGAACGGGCTGCTTTGGTCATCGCGGTTGGGCGAGTAACTGTGCTTGAACTGTCCCCCGATAAAGAACTGAGGGTAGTAGTCACTCCGGATCGCTTTGACCTGCGCGTCCTTCGCCCGAATACCCGCCTGCAACTGCTTGATGTCGAACCGATCGCTTATCCTCTCGAGATACGCGCCTAAGGGTTCGACATCGATGGCGAGCGGGGTCAGCGCATCGTCTGCCAACTCCAGCGGCCGATCCGGCGGGAGCCCCGTCGCCTTGCGCAGTAGCGACTGCAAGAGCGTGCGCCCCTTGGCGACCTTGTTCGCGTTCTCTTCGACGTCGTAAACGAAGCGGTCGAGGCGGAACAGGTCAGTATACGTGTAATCCCCTTCGTCCGCGTCCAGCTTCTCTTCGATCAGATCGCGAGCCTTGCCGATCTCTGTCCGAGCCTCAGTGGCCAGATCCCAGAGATGGTTCGCCAGGAGCAATCCGTAATACGCCTCGGCAACCTGGGCTTCCAGCTTCGCCCGGGAATCACGAAGGCCTTCCGCCCTGGCCTCGATGCCGTGTCGTGCCGCTTCCTGAGCCGCCGCCAGTTTGCCGAAGGTGAACAGCGGCTGGATGAACGTCGCCTCCGTTCGCGTGAACAGGCTGAGGCTGCTCAGATCCGTGTCGCCTATGAGGGCATCACCGCGTGCTTCAGGTGATGGCCCGACCGCGAACGTGAGGTCGAACTTCGGCAGGATCCGAGCGGCACGTGCCTGATCGGAAAGCGCGTGGGCGATCTCAACATCCGCACCCGCAGCCTTCAGCTGTGGATTGCGCCCGACCGCGCGGTCGACCAACTCACGAAGCGTGTAGCTCTCCCCGGAAACTGGCTGGACCGCAACAAGGCAAACTGCTATGAATGCGGCATTTAGACACGAAAAGGTGTGCCAAATACCAACAACTGTGGTTTCTTTGCAACATCTATCCGTTGCAAAGAAGGCACAGGCCCGCATTGCGAATCCTCCGGGAACGGTTATAATCGCAGGTTTTATGTGGCTCCCCGCAGGTTAACCATATCTAATGGAAGCAGAACATATCGGTGCTTGCGAACGGCGTGCCAAACACCGGCGTCTTAAACCGGTGGTCGCGCGGTTGCGGAGACGCCCCGGAACCTGGAGAGGATGAAGAGCATGGCAAAGCCGACGATCACCCAGAATACTTTCCGGATCCGGCGCAGTAGACCGACGGCCAGGCCGAGCCCGGCTTCCAGACCGAGTAGATGGAAGAGGAACACGTGCCCCCCCTCGAACACACCGACGCCGGAGGGCACGAAGAAGAACGCCGTGTTGATGATCAGGGAGAGGGATGTCAGGAGGTATGCAGTGGAGAAGGGCAACGACTCACCTAGGATACCGAGGATGTAATACACCTCGTATGCCCCAAGAAACCAGCTCAACACGTGGAAGCCGAGAGACACGGCAAAGCCACGCGGGTTGCGGTGGTAGAACGCAGCGATGTTTCGGTCGATCTCTTCGATCTTCTCGCGTCGCTTCTCCAGAAACGTGAGCCCGAAACTGTTTAGCACGTTGAGAAACCACCCGAACGTGTTCCGCCGCTGACGCTTGACCGCCACTACGATCGCAAGCGTCGTCAGGGCCAGCGCGGCAAGCAGGCCGGTGCGAATCTGATCAGGAATCTGGAAAGCCTGGCAGGCGAGGAGGGTGCCGGTGAAAGCGAAGACGAGACCGCTGACCACTTCGATCGTCTTGTTCACGACAACAGTGGGTAGCCCCTTGGTGAACGACGTGCGGCTCCGGAGCATGTAGGCTTTTGCCAGCTCGCTCCCGACGTGGGATGCCGGACTTACGTTACCGATGGCTTCACCGGACAACTTGGTGATGAACAAGGACCAGAAGCTAAGACGGTCAGGGTCGTCGCGATCGAAGCAGGCTTGCCAGGCGAGGGTATTGCTGACGTGCCAGGAGAGCGCGATCATAAATACGGGAACAATCCGCCACCCCAGCCGCGTGATATGCTCCCAGACCTGGTCGATACCGACCTGGTTGATCAGCAAGCCGAGAAGCGCCAACCCGGCTCCCCACAACAACAGTCGGCCGAGCCTCTTTTTCACGCCCTCGCCCTTACCCTTCCCGCAATCAGTTGGTGCGTTGAATGATGTGATATCCGACGGGCGTCAGGATCACATCGCTCAGGTCACCGACTTCGAGCGAGAAAGCGGCCGCCTCGAAGTCGGGTTGAAGATCCCCTTTCTCGAAGAAGCCCAGATTCCCGCCCTCTTTTGCAGACGCATCGATCGAGTGTGCTCTCGCGAGTTCAACAAAGTCAGAACCGCCATTCAGTTGACTCAGGAGCTCCCTAGCTTTGGCTTCAGTCCGCACGACGATGTGCCGCACCTGAACCTTCCCGGCCTCGATCGCCTCGATAATGCTCAGATTTTTCTGCACATCGCGAAGCATCTCAGCGTCGCTCGTAAACAACAGTGCATTCGCATAAGCCCTCTTCGCATCGGTCCACTTCTTGGCCATAGAGTAGACGTAGCCCACGTTGTTGTGGATCGTGGCATCTGTCGAGTCGACACCAAGGGCGGCATTGTAGACAGCCAGGGCGGAATCGAGATACCCCTCCTCGACGTGAAGCATGGCCAAACTCTTGTAAGGCTCCGTCCACCCCGGTTCGATCTGAATGCAGGCCCTGAACTCCTGTTTCGACCGAGCCGGCTCTCCCTTGCTGCGGTAGAGGAACCCGAGCTTGTGTCGTGTCAGAGCAGCCCTAGGCTCCTCAGCGACGATCGCCTCTAACTGTGCGAGCGCCCTCTTACCATCCCCTTTCGAGATGTAGAGTTGCCCGAGCGCGTTCCGAACTTCGAGATCGGACGGATTGAGTCGAACCGATTCTGACCAGGCAGCCTCAGCGACGACAAGGGAACCGACTTCCGCCGCCATGAACCCGAAGGCCCGATATACCTTGGCGTCCTCGGGCGCCGAGTCGAGCGCGGCACGGTAGGCTGTGAACGCTCCGGGAATTTGTCCCTGCGAATGGAGCACTCCCCCTCTATTCACGAGCAGTTCCGGATTGCCAGGGGCGATCGCCAGGCCGCGATCGATGGACTCCAATGCGCGATCGAAGTCACCACTGGCCGTCCACAACATAGCAAGCCCGTGATAGGCGTCGAGTGTCTTGGGCGCTTTCTTGATTGCCCGTTCGAAATCGGCCTTTGCCGCCTCGATCTGGCCGGCATTGCCCTTGATGAGTGCCCGCTCGAGAATGAGCGCCGGAGACTCCGCGGTAGCGCCAACCCCTCGTGTGAGCGTTTCGATCGCCTCGTCGACCTTCCCGACTTTCGCCTGCAGCAAGGCAAGATTCCGATATCCGTCCACCTGACTTGGATTGAGTTGCGTCACTCGATCGAACGCCGCAAGCGCGTCTTCGAGCCGCCCCACCTCGGTATACATCGTACCCAGATAACCGTGCGCCTCAGCGCTGTCCGGGAAAGCAACGACAAACGCCTGACTGGCTGCCAGTGCTGAATCGATCTTTCCGCGGCGAAACAGGTCTTCGACCTCACCGGAAAACTCCCGTGCGTATACCTCCTGGCTCAGAACCAGGAGACAGAGCACGCTGACCATCACCTTCGACATCATCCCATCCTTGATTAAAACCGGGGGGCCTTGCCCCCCTTTTGTGTTCCCGCTATACTGGCCAACTTATCGACCATGAACATCCTCACCAAACAGTGGCCACCCCTGCTGACGATCCTCTTGTGCGGGGTCGGTGGCTATCTAGCCGTCCCTTACTTGCCGAAACGAATCCCCGTCCACTGGGGAATCGATGGATCGGTATCCGCTCACGCGAGCCGGGAAATCGGCGTCTTTCTCAATCCGACCGCGATGGTGGTCGCCTACCTGTTCTTTACGCTGATTCCCTACAGTGACAAGCGGCGTGTCAGCGACCTCCGTGAGCTCGGCGTCTATGAGCCGCTCCGCAACACAGCTGTCTACGTGTTCGCCCTCTCCCAGATACTTTCTCTGGGAATCGGCCTCGGAATCCTGCACGATCAGACGAACTACCTTGCTGCCGCGGTCTGCCTGGTCTTCGCCCTGATCTCGAACGGAGGGCGACACGGGATGCTGGACCCCGTACTCCCGCACATTCTGCTGCTGAACCGCCTGGATCCGAAAAAGTCGCACCGGTTCTTTTTTCGGTTCGGAATAGCCGGCGGAACTGGTCTGGTCGCCGCGCTGACTTTGCCAGCAGCCGCGCCCTGGGTCGCGGTACCTTTTGGGGCTGTCATCCTGCTCGAGCGGATCGGCAAGTGACGACAATTCAGAATGAGCGGCTTAACCGGCCGGCGATAGCCATCACAATCATGACGGCCGTCCTGTGGGGCGGGAATTCCGTCGCCATCAAAATGGCGCTGTCCGGGGCCTCCCCCCTGTTCCTGGCTGGCCTCAGATTCCTACTCGGCGGTCTCTTCGTCGCCATCTGGGCTGTGATCGCGCGCGTCTCACTGCGACTCGAACCTGGCGAACTCGGAAGGATCTTACGGCTGATCGTACTTTTCGTCAGCCAGATTTATCTCCTGAACGCCGGCACGCACTATACACTGGCCGGTCGATCAACCGTCTTGATCTCGGCCTACCCCTTCTTCACCGCCCTGTTCGCGCACCTCTATATCGAGGGGGATCGCGCCAGCCGCTCCCGGTTCGCGGGGATGGCCCTCTCGTTCTCCGCCGTCGTCGTCGTCTTTGTCGAGAGCTTCGCAACGAATCAACTCGACTACCTCCTAGGCGATGGTCTTGTCCTCGCGAGTGCTTGTCTGCTCGGGGCGCGCCAGGTCTATACCAAACGACTCGCTCAGAACATCGCCCCCACGCGACTGCTCGTATGGCAGGCCCTGATCAGTCTGCCGATTTTCTTTGGGGCGAGCCTGCTGATCGAGCCGGAACCACGCGTGACGCTCAACGCCTGGGTTTCAGCCGGCGTCCTTTACCAAGGGGTCGTGATCGCCGGCTTCTGCTTTCTCGTGATGACGGGACTGCTCAAGACCTACAAGGCGAGCCGGGTTGGCGTCTTCGGATTCATCACGCCACTGATCGGTGTCGCACTCAGTGGTTTTCTCCTGGAAGAGCCTGTTTCACCTGCCCTGATTGGCAGCGTCATCCTCGTCGGGATCGGCATCGTCATCGCCAACCGCGATCCGGAAGAGAACGCGGACGTCTAGGCCTCGGCGACGAGCACCATCGCGACATCTGCCACGTTCGTACCTGTCGGGCCGGTCATCAGCAGGTCGTCGAGGGGCTTGAAGAAGTGGTAGGCGTCGTTCTCCTTGAGGTGACCAATCGCCGACAGCCCGGCCTTCTCAGCTCGATTGATCGTGTGACCGTCCGCAATCGCGCCCGCAGCATCTGTAGGACCGTCCGTCCCATCGGTCCCGCCGCTCAAGAAGACGATTCGCTGCCACCCGCGTAGCAACTGAGCCGCCGCGAGCGCCATCTCCTGGTTCCGCCCTCCCTTGCCGTTCCCTCGGACCGTTACCGTCGTCTCTCCCCCGGCGATCACGCAGGCCGGTGCCTCGATGGGCGCACCCGATGTGACGATCTCCTTCGCGATCGCGGCGTGGACGTGGGCGATCTCTCTCGCCTCCCCCTCAAGTCGTGTCGACAATCTCAGTGTGTTGTATCCGAGCGCTTCGGCTTTCGCTTCGGCAGCGGCCACAGCCAGGCCATTGCTGCCGACTACGACGTTCTGAACACGGGCCAGCGCCTCATCGCCCGGCTTGGGCGTATCAGGAACGTCTCCGTCCAATCCGTCCTTCATCCGCTGTTGCACCGACTCAGGTAACTGATCAAAGATTTCATACTTGTCGAAGATGTCCATACACGTCCTATACGTTGACGTATCCGGCACCGTCGGCCCAGAAGCGATCACATCCATCGGGTCCCCAATCACATCGGAAAGCATCAGAGCCACCACGGTGGCCGGGAAGGCCGCCCGGGCCAATCCCCCACCTTTCACCTTGGACAGGTGCTTTCTGACGGCGTTCAATTCAACGATATTCGCACCGCACTCCAACAGGAGGCGCGTGGTCTCTTGCTTGTCTTCAAGGCTACACCCATCGACCGGCGCTGGCATGATCGCTGACCCGCCCCCGGACAGGAGACAGATCACGAGGCTTCGTTCGTCCGCGCCACTCAACAACTCGAGGATCCGATTGGTGCCCTCGACCCCAGGCGCGTCGGGGACAGGGTGCCCACATTCGACGACGTCGATTCCGTCTAGGGGCTCCGCGTGCTCGTACTTGGTGTTGATGATTCCGCCGGTCAGTTGCTCACCCAGGACCTCGACCAGCGGACCCGCCATCCGGGGGCTCGCCTTCCCCGCGCCGACGATGTGCACCGCGTCGAACGCGCCGAGATCGTATGCCTGGTCGTCGATCGTGAGCGTGTCTCCCGAACGGGACACGAAGGTTCGAACGCACTGCTCCGCATCCACAGCCTCGACCGCTGCCTGGAAGATTTCATTCGCGTGTTCTCTGAGTACTTCGAGCCCCATCAAACTGCCTTTCGCATCGCTTCAAACTGGTGAACCGCCTGTTCCTGTTCTTCGTTCTCGATCGAATCGGGACGTCTCGTTCGCACTTCGATGATGGCATCCTCTGCGCCGGCCCCGCAATGGACGAGATAGGCGGCCAGACAGGTGCCCGTCCGCCCGATACCGGCCAAACAATGGACTGCCACGGGTGCCCCCGCTGCCAGCCGTTCGTCCACGTGCTCGACAAATTCGACCAACTGATCGTTAGTCGGTGCTCGCTGATCCTTGATCGGAATGTGGAGAGCGCGGACACCTGCTTCCTCCAGATCCTCAGCCTCCACTGGCAGCTCAGTCAACGTGACGAGATCGTGGATCCCCTGCTCCTTCACAAAAACCAGATCATCCACGACGGCCGACCGGTTCCGAACGAAGTGGTCGGCCGGCTCTCCCCCCTCACCGAAGCCCTCCCGCACACCCGACAGGATGCCCCACACATCCCGGAACTTGCGATAGGTCTCGAGGAGTCGCTGCTCGGACATCCGCGGATCACCGGTAGGCAATCCCAACCGTTCAGGCATCTCGGAGCACAGACTGCGGAGTGACCGGGACGTATTCAGCCACGTGAGAAACCGGTGCTCGTGGGGCAACATCTCGGGTGCGTGCTCGAGGCCGCTTCCGGGTTTGCCCATGCCTGCAAGATGGCCTTGCACCAGCCAGGAAAAGTTGAATGGCACTTCGGTCTTCCAAGTCTAGGTCGGACGTGGTCTCAAAGGATCGAAGATAAACAAACGCCACAGGTGGCACAACGCGGCGAATCAGCCTCGCAGCCCCTCAACCGTGTCTTCGAAGGTGTCGGCAAGCGCGATGTAGGCCTGAATCCAGCCCTCGACCCGCTCCTTTGTGTTTGCTGAGGATGTCATCGCCCAAAGGCCGGACCACAATGCGAGTCCCTTGTAGAGAGCCAGGAGCAGGAAGTCTGGAAGACGTGACCAATCGTCATCTGTAAGCGGAAATATGTCTGCATAGCCACTGATGAATGGCCGAAGCGAGGGCACTGTCGGCGGTTCGCCCACGACCGCCTGGAAGTAGACCAGGCTATAGGCGAGATCGAGCAACCGGTCACCGATAGCCGCGTCATCCCAGTCGAGCACGCACGCCGCCTCTTCTCCGGCGAAAAGGACGTTCTGCGCTCGGTAGTCGCGGTGCAGAATCGAGTTGAAAGTTGTCCCCCAATCGACATCCCCAAGGACTGCGGTGCGCAGATCGACTGGTCCGTCGACCTGCTCGGACCTCTCGATCACTGACCGTGCCTCCTGTGAGGGAGCTGTGTTCGCAATGTTCAACGACTCGGCCGGCAGCCGATGAACGCGAGCGAGGGTCGAGCCGGCTGACCGCATCCTGTCGGCTGACCATCCGATCCACGCCTGCCCATCGGCCCTTGGATACAGGCAAGCATAGGCCCCAGACACATCTCCCCAGAACACACCATCTCGGCGTCGGACGGGCGAGACCACTGGCTGTCCCGTTTCCTTGAGGAAGGCCTGGCACTCAGCTGTTGATTCGAGGCCCGGCTCGGGGCCAGTCCCGACAACCTTCAGCACATACTGTCCCGCCTCTGAACACAAAAAGAGAATGGTACTTCGATACCCGAGACGCGGTGGCGCATCGACCTGAAGCTCTAAACCATATCGTTCTCCGGTCGCAGCAACTGTCTCTTCTACGGATTCCACCAGCGAAGGATAGGTGGGTGCTTCACTCACGCGGACACGCTGGCTCTAAGGAACTCGATGAACGCTTCGGCTGAGGGTGACAGGTGTCCTCCCGTACGCTGAACGATCCCGACTTCACGTGCTGGAATCCCACCCACGGAAAGACTCGACAGTCGCCCCTCTGAAAGTTCCGAGCGGACGGCGACTTCTGGTACGATTGCGATGCCGAGCCCGATCTCCACGTAACGCTTGATCACTTCGATGCTGCCCAGTTCCATCACGATACGCGGTTGCAGCCCTGCCTGCAGAAAGATCCGGTCCGCAAGGCTCCTGCTCGTACTCCCCCGCTCGAGCGCAAGCACGCGCTCGTTGGCCAGATCCTTTATGGAAAGGCGGGTTCGTTGAGCCAGGGGGTGCTCCGCGGATGCGATCACTACCTCTTCTCGATTGAATAGCAATTCAGTATCTAGTCGTGAGTCATACACGGGCAACGTGGCAATGCCAAAGTCCACAGCCCCGTCCACCACCAGACGAGCCACCTCAGGTGACATCCGATCCGTCAGTTGTATCTCCATACCAGGATAGGCCTGACGGAAGGCCTCAACGACCGGCGGCAACACATACGCACAGTTGGTATCGCTCGTTCCGATCGAAAGCCGTCCTGTCCGGAGTTCGTCCAGACCTGACACGTCGTGCCGAATGCGGTCTACGATGGAGAAGATCCGCTCGGCGTGAACGTAGAGGAGTCTCCCGGCCTCAGTCAGCGACACACGCTTTCCGTGACGCTCGAAGAGCCGCCGTCCCAACTCTGACTCGAGACTCTTAATCTGTAGACTGACGGCCGGCTGCGTGCGGAAGAGCTTCTCTGCTGCCCTTGTGAAGCTCTTCTCTCGAGCGGTCTCCAGGAAACCGCGAAGCTGCTCGAATTCCATTACCAAAACCTATTATATCCCGGTTTTACATATGCGAACCTTATCATACACAGCCATTCGTGGAAGGTCAATCGGGCAGGAGACAGAGCCCCAGACCTTCCGTCAATCCTTGTTTTCGCCGACTTTTCTCTTGTCTCCGATCTTCGCGGCTTCCTATATTTTCGCTGTTCTGGGCAGTTTCTCTCCTCCTTTGGTTACCCAGCCGGACTCCCTCATTCCCGGTTACCATTCTCGATATCAAGACGTGCAACACCAAGGTAGGGATCTGCCCGCTGGCATAATGGCTGGGTATCTCTGCGCTTGCCATATTCGATCCGGGAGGGAGGTGAACACACAATGAACAAGGGTGAACTGATTGCGGCTATCGCCAGCGATGCCGGACTCACCAACAAGGATGCAGGTGCTGCTCTTGATGCGACAATTGCGACCATCACGAAGACTCTCAAGAAGGGCGACACGGTGACTCTCGTCGGATTCGGTACGTTCTCGGTTTCCAAGAGGAAGGCGCGGATGGGTCGGAACCCGCAGACGGGCAAGGCCATCAAGATCAAGGCAGCTAAGGTGCCGAAGTTCAAAGCCGGCGCCAAACTGAAGGCATTCTCTGTCTAACAGTTGGACGGATCATACATAAACAGGGGGTGTGTCTAAGACACACCCCCTGTTTTCGTTGTAATCGACAGACACCGATGTCGCCGTTCCGGTCGGCGGTCCACCACTCGTAAATGGAGGAACGCGCCGCTGTTCGCGAACGTGCACGGGCCGTCGTCAGGATAATGAGACGCAGGGCTCGTCGGTGTCACGAACCCAATCTGAGTCACCAAACCACTGATCCAGGCTCATTCTCACTTCTTCGAATGGGTTCATTCGATTGTGAGTTGACGTTCTCTCTTCGGATCAGAACGACCACAAGTTGTTGAATCACACGTCAAGGTCGGCCTCTCTCGCTCTTTGTCGTTTGTCTTTTTCCGATAGATAGGCCACACCTTTCTCCGTACAATGACAATGTCGTAGAAGTCATTTACCAAGTACCAAATACAGTTGACGAGTCACAGCCCCGAGCGTGTGGCGTACCGGAATCTCATTCGCGGAAGCTAGGCAGTACGGATGGGACGAATAAACTCTGAATCGGACTCACTGAGAATCGGTGGCGTCGGCGGGCTCTACCTGCAGGCAGAGCCAGGTCCTCTTGAAATAGAGATCAAGAAGTGGGACCTGCACACACGCGGCAACCCGACACACCTGAAGGCCATCCTGCTTGGTCCTGACCGACGTCCTTTAGACGAGGTCGTCCTTGAATATGACGGACAGGCGAAGGGATCTGGCAAGGGACCGGAACAACGTGCGGTCCTTTCCACTCAGGTTGATCAGAAAGGAATCTATGCCTTAAGCGTCACGGTCACGCACGATCGGCGCGGCGAAGACGTGCGATGGACGTTCTCCACCAACTGCAGGCGGGTTCTGATCGATAGCTCGCGTGGGCACAGCAGGCATCTCGAACCCATCGTGCTGGACAATGCGACCCCTGGCAGCATCTGCTTCGCTGCGCGATCGTCGGAGATCGAGATCGATATTGAAGGACTCCCGAAGGGTGCATCCCCCATCCTCTACGACGACAGTGGCTCCCGGATTGCCGACCTAACGGTCGATGCGTCCGGACGCGCCAGCCACACGATACCCGCAGGCGATCGGTCGACAGCATCCCCGTGGCGAATGCACCTCCCCGTCGCGTCTGCAACCGTGCATATCGACGGCGTCACACGATGGGAGCGCGGAGAGGCCTACGCGTATCTTTCTCTGTGGTCGCCCGATCCCAACAGCTGGTTCCCCTTGCACGACCTTCGCTGGATGCTGACGCCTTACAGCCACGCTTTTCACGCCTCTGAAGGCAACACATACACCATTGACCTGACGGTGCACAACAACAGCGCATCTGTCGATGTGCTCACCCTAGGCGTCTTACCATCCCATCTGGATGTATCTCTGCCGACAGATACCATCGAGCTTGCGCCCGATGAGAGCCGGACGATGTCGGTCACGGCCCACGTCCCTGCCTCAGCATCCGGAACCGACATTCTGACCGCACAAGTGACCGTTGGCTCCCAGAACCATCCCGACGTGTCAACCTGGTCCACCATCGAGGCGAGAATGGGTCAGACTGAGTTGTCGCTGGATGGGCCGCTCGTCTATCGCCCCTACGCCCACGAAAATGAACAGTTCGCATACGCACCAGACTACCCCAACGTAAACCAGCTCTACTTTGACCCAGATAACCGTCCATTCATCCGAACAGACGATGGCATCCATTCACTTGAGGCAGGGAACTGGCAGACGCTGGACGCGATCGATGGCGAACCCTACCGAGCGCTCACGTCCAAGGTTGCCTTCGCAGAGTCGGGCGCGGTCTGTCTGATCGGAGAATCTGGCGACGGAACCGCCTATCTCTATTCTGTGGACGGGGGCAAGACTTATACCGCCACACAGATTCCAATGCGTGAGGCATCTCGACAGCAGTGGGACATCGAATCGTTCGCCGGTCACAATCACTCGCAAGGACTCGCTCCGTTTGTGAGAGCCAGTGAAACGGGCGAACACGATCCCTGCAATTTCTGGCGTCACGTGAACGACCTTGAGCTCTTCTTGCCCAAGCTGACAGATGGTCGCGTCGACCTTGGCGAGGCCATCCTCCTCTCGACACTGGGCATCGGGATCTCGTCGCACTCGGGGATACCATCGGCGATCGTGTCCCGTGAAGACCGATCTCACATCATCTGGGGTGAAGCAACCGATCCCGATGGTGATGAGCCAGGTGTTCCAGCCTACGTCGCCACCTACGATCGCACCGCATCGCGTCTGCTCGGTGAAAAGGCCTTCGTCGGGTATGGCCCTCCCGCGAATGACATCCACAACACCCCGAGCATCGTGATCGACAGCGAAGGCTACCTGCATACGCTGACCGGAACGCACGGGCAGCCCTTCGCCTATGCGAAGTCTCTCGAACCCAATACGGCTCATGCCGGATTCAGCGAGCCTGAGCTGGTCGAAGAGGATCTGCGCTCAACCTACATAGGATTCGTCTGCGACCCGGACGACACACTGCATCTCGTCTTCAGAGCCTGGAAAACTGACGGCGAGTATCATCCTCAGAGTCACTACGCCAACCTTGCCTACAAGCGAAAGCGCAAAGGGGGTAACTGGGAGCCGATGAAGCGTCTCGCCGTGGCCCCCTTCACCGAGTACAGCGTCTGGTATCATCGGCTGACGATCGATCGCAAAGGCAGGCTGTTCGTCTCGTTCGACTACTGGTCGACATACTCCTTCTACCGTGCGGATTATTTCGGGAGTATACCTGGACGTGGCGGGGCGCAGTTTGGAGGGAGAAGAAAGACGATTATATCAGTGGATGGGGGTGACACGTGGAAACTGCTGGAGACGAAAGATCTGTGAATTCACCTGGCGCGCCTCGATTCACCTTGGCGAGTATGCGGTGATGAGTTGAGGCACGTTATAAGGGTGGATGTCCGCCGGCGGACACCCACCCAGTGCTACCGTCGATCCCCCTCAGGCATTGCCCCCCCTCCCCCTCTCCCCATTTGTGACGAAGGGAAGCTCAGCCCTTTTGTCTTATCGACGGTGGCCAAACTCGTGCAGCAACTGCTCTACTGAATACGGTCAGTTTACGCCGCCAAGCTCTGATGCCCGACCCGGCGTTCCAGGACCGCTCCCCAAGCCTTTTCATACGATTCGAGAGCCAGAAGCCAGATGGTCCTGTCGCAACGGCCCACCCGGAGGTCCTCTGCGCATTCATCAACCACGCGCTCCGCACGGTCCACGCGCCCCCAATCTGAGTCGCTCATTGCCGCAAAGGCGCCATCCATCTCGTTCTGGATTCGGTCGACGACCTCGCCGAACTCCCTGGAGAGATTCTCGATATCGATTGTGTTGTTCGCTGCGTCTACAACCATTGTGTCGGCCATGGGGACATGCCTCCTGAATGCGTGTGCTCGATTACCTGCACAAAAAGATACTACCCATCCGGGCACCTGTCAACCCCCAAAATTTTCAAATTAACTGAAACCTATTAAACACAGCTAGTGGAGACGCCCTTTCCACTGACCTCCCCGTTGGCGGGAGGGATGTCCAACGGATCGGATACAGGAAAGGGCGCCTACACTTAAGTAGACGCCCCACACAGTCCTGGGTTCCGTAGACAAAAAGCGGGATCCTCGGCCATCCCACCCCTAGTATGCCCGAGGATCCCAATTGGGCCATCCCATAGCCCCAAACGAATATACGCGGGCACAAAACCGGTGTCAACAGCGAATTCGTCCTGAAGCCGCCGGTTCAGCCAACAATTACTACTTCAGTTTTTTGAGTTTGAACTCGCAGAGGAGTTTCAGATAGGCGATCGCGTCTCGAACCGGATGATCGTGACCATAGCGTTGGAGCAATGGCTTGTTGACCGTCACGATGTAGTCCCCCTTGTTCACCACACCGTTGGTCGCATCGATCTCCCAGTTGGCCATCCCCGTTCCCGTCCCCTCATCCAGCATAACCGAGAAGCTCACCGTCTCTACCCATCCGGAATAGACGGTCAACTCGCGCTCTTCTTCGACAATCGCGATCTGGTTGCCCTTCTTCTTCTTGATGTCCTTGAGCGTGTAGGTCGACGTGTATTCGAGCCTGAACTTCCGCTTGCGGGCGCCGAGCTTGTAGAACGGCAGCTCGATTTTTCTCTCTCCCGTCCAGGTATCACCGACGCGAACCGGACCATCCGGGAGGTGTGGCAGGAGGCTGCCGAACCAGATCATGGCAAGATCGTTCACTACGTCCGTACGTTGCTTGACCTTCCAGGGACGGAAAGCGGCCTCCAGACTGTCGATCCCGAGATCCGGGCGCAGGTGCCAGGTATAGTCGAGGTCGTTCAACTGCTCGATCGTGAATGGATACTGCTCGAAGGTCAGTTTCTGCCCCCCCATCTTCGCCCAACTATCGCCGTCCTTGATCTTGGCGGTCGCGACCACATGACCCGTGCTGTCGTCAACTGCACGGGTCTGCAGAGTCTTCCAGGTCCCCTGAATCTCGACATCAACCTCACCGCCGCCAGGATAGGCGAGCTGATCTCCACGGTCACTCGTCAGGGAGGACGAGAAGACATACTCGTGCTCAGCGGTCTTCCCCTCCAGATCGGAGATCGAGAAGGTCACCTGTTCCTGGGCAATCAGACCTGTAGACAGAAGCAGAACGATAAGGGCGCACATAGTTACAAACCTCGCGTGACGAATCTGGTATATGCTTAACGGGGTGAATCGCTTGGTCATAGGAAGGAAAAAGTGGTGACCCCGAGGGGAATCGAACCCCCGTTACCGGCGTGAAAGGCCGGTGTCCTAACCGCTGAACGACGGGGTCACCCTTAGAAGGACCCTGAATATATAGAAAAGCCTGCCCCAGATCAAGTTTGGCAAGATTGATCTTATGTGCTATAAAAACAAAACTTTATGATAGTATACGGATTCCCGGGAGGGTCCGCCTTGACAAGGTTGTGACCGCCCTCTAAACTCATTCGCCAACGCTGGTATACGAATCTGAAAGGAACTGACCGTGGCAGACCATACGATACTGTTGTTCGAACCCGTCCACCAAAAGGGACTCGACCACCTCGCTGAAAACGGCTGTGAGGTCGTGTATGCCGACGGATTCGAGCCTGCCCAGATCCTGGAAGCCGTCGAAGGTGTTGACGGAATCCTCGCACGCGCCCAGGGCTTCATCGATGGTGCAGTTCTGGATCGCGGCGGCGACATCAAGGTCGTCGGTCGCCACGGCATCGGGGTAGATAACGTGGATGTGGATGCGGCGACAGAGCGAGGGGTGTTCGTCGTGAACACGCCGACCGCTCCCGCCGAATCGGTCGCGGAGTTCGTTGTCATGGGGATGATCGCTCTCCCCCGCCGGATCGTCCAAGCAAACAAGGCGACCCGCGAACTCGACTGGGGGTTCCGAAACCGGGTGGCCGCGCCGGAGCTCATGGGCAAAACACTCGGGATTGTCGGCTTTGGCAGAATCGGTCGTCGCATCGGGGAGATCTGCGGCCTCGGGTTCGAGATGGAGATCCTCTACTCGGACGCTTTCCCTGCCGATGAAGCTGAAGAACGCAGGCTGGGTGCGACACGGGTCGAGATGGAAGACCTGCTTACCCGATCGGACTTCATCACGCTGAACGTGCCGCTCCTCGACTCGACACACCACCTGATCAATGCCGAAGCACTGGAGAAGATGAAGCCGTCGGCCGTCCTCGTGAACTGCGCACGGGGCCCGGTCGTCGACGAGCAAGCGCTGGCGGATGCGCTGAGGCGGGACGTGATTGCCGGCGCGGTGATCGACGTCTTCGAGGAAGAGCCGGCTGTGGCAGCCAACCCGCTCCTCGACCTAGAGAACGTGTTGCTGTCCCCTCACTGCTCGGGTCATTCGGCCGAGTCGGCCCAGAACATGTCGATGGTTGCCGGAGACATCGTCAAGGTGTTGAAGGGTCAACGGCCGGACTTCCCAGTCAACGACCCCTCAAACCCTCGCCAGACCTTCAGTTAGGCCCCCTCAAACTTGACAAGAATCGGACGCTTTGTTTAATTAGCTCGGCTCGAAGTTATCTTGGTCATGACGATGGGTTTCGGATGACGCAACACGCCAAGGGATCTTCTCGGCTCAACATTGAATCGTGTATGGGGCGATTAGCTCAGTTGGTTAGAGCGCTGGTCTCACATACCAGAGGTCACTGGTTCAAATCCAGTATCGCCCACCAGTCAACGATCTGCTTCCCGGCCAAGCCGGTCGAATCGGAATACGGAATCAAACAGGGTGCGTCTCCATCTAGGAGATGCACCTTTCTTTTTTTCTCGGACATCCTGCTGCCATCACTTTCGGGGAGAGCACTCGCATGAAGGAAAGTCTGTACAGTTTGCTGGAACTTCAAGAGATCGACAAGGAAATCGACGCGCTTGAGCGATCAAAGGAGGAGTTCCCGGCAGAGATCGGCAGGTTGGAGGGTGAGTTGGATGAAGCTCGCGGCAAGATCGACGCCACAGAGAAGAACATGGGCGAGCTCGAATCATCACGTCGGCTGATGGAAGGCGAACTCGACGCCATCAACGCGGACCTCAAGAAACACCAGGATCGGCTCTACGAAGTAAAATCGAACCGTGAGTACGACGCGCTGCAGGCAGAGATCGAAGCGCTCGGATCCAAGAAGGAAGAACACGAGACGGGAATCCTCCAGTCGATCGAAGACCACGAGGACCTGACTACGAAACTGACCGAAGACAAAGACGTGTTTTCTGATCGTGAAAAGGAAATCAAGGGCAGGATCAAGGAGCTGAAGTCTCGCCTGGACTCGGTCGAAGGTGACGTTTCAAAGTGGCAGAGAAAGCGCAAAAGGTTGGAGGCCAAGGTAGAGAAGCCCGCCCTGTCTGCCTACAACCGGATTCGCCGAATGGTCAAAGGTGGGATCGCCGTCGTCGAGATCAAGAAGGGGTCTTGCGGCGGCTGCTTCCGCAAGCTCTCCCCTCAGCTTCTGGTCGAAGCGAGACGGATAAACCGAGTGATGCGTTGCGAGAACTGCGGCCGTCTCACGGTTTGGAAGGAAGAATTACCGGTCTAGCGGGCCGGATGGTCGCGCTCCCGGAGCTAGCGCTTTGGGGGTGAGGAAAGTCCGAACACCACAGGGCAGGATGCTGGGTAACGCCCAGGCGGGGAAACCCGACGGAAAGTGCAACAGAGAGCAGACCGCCAGCGGACGGGCTTCGGCTCGTAGCGGGCAAGGGTGAAACGGTGGGGTAAGAGCCCACCGCGGTCTCGGCGACGAGGCCGGCACGGTAAACCCCATCCGGTGCAAGGCCGAATAGGAACGGAGAGGTGGCTCCGCCTCGTCCAACGAGCTCAAGGGCTCGCACGTTCGGGTTGGCTGCAGGAGGTATCGGGTAACCGATGTCCCAGATAAATGACCATCCGTCAGACCCTTCGGGTTTGGCGACAGAACTCGGCTTACAGGCCCGCGCCTAACGAAACGGCGGATCCCCTCGCGTGATCCGCCGTTTTCGCATCCAGGAGTCAGCCATGATCACCATCCAGGAACGGCGATCGAGATCGTCCAGGGGGACATTACCGAGCAGGACACCGATGCGATCGTCAACGGCGCCAACAACCACTTCTGGATAGGAGCGATCAAGCGGATGGGTGGATCGCAGATCGAGACCAATGCCGTCAGTCAGAGCCCGGTCGAGATTGGTGGTGCCGTGATCACGACGGGCGGAACGCTCAACGCAAACCACGTGATCCACACCGCCGACATGGGGCAGGACCAGCGGACGGACCTCGACAAGGTCGGGGCCGCTACCCGCAGCACGCTGGCCCTCGCCCACGAGCTGACTTCGCTCGCCTTTCCCGCCATTCGCACCGGGGTCGGCGGACTCTTCCTCGAAATCTGTGCCAAAGCGATGATCGACGTCGTTGTAGACTTACTGACATCGAACAAGACCGCGTTGGAGCGCGTCCGCTGCGTCCTCTTCGATCCGGATGGCTATGATGCGTTCCAGAGCCAACTCAGACAACGATTCAGCAAATAAGGAGACGCCATTGTCATTCAGGGAGAAGTATCTGGCCGCGGCAACCCGGGGGAGAACGAAGGTTTGTGTCGGATTGGATCCCGATATCCAGAAGCTGCCCGAAGGAATCGAGAAGACTCCTGAAGGTGTCGGCAGGTTCCTGTGCGAGATCATCGACGCGACACACGATCTGGCATGCGTTTTCAAACCCAACTTCGCCTTCTTCGGCGCGCTGGGTCAGGACGGGATCGGCGTGCTTCGAGAGATCATCGGACACATCCCGAATGACGTCCCCACGATCCTGGACTTCAAGGCAGGAGATATCGGGAATACGGCAGAGAAGTATGCCGAGATGGCCTATGACGTGCTGCAAACGGATGCTGTCACCGTCAACCCCTACATGGGATTCGACGCAGTCGAGCCTTTCCTCCGGGGCAAGGAACGCTGTGTCTTCCTGCTCTGTCTGACGTCTAACCCGGGGTCGGCAGACTTCCAACGTCTCGAGACCGCGGACGGCCCTCTCTTCGAGGTCGTCGCTCGGACGGCGCATTTGTGGTCAGGCCAGGGAGACTGCGGCCTAGTGGTTGGCGCCACACACCCGGACGACCTCCCCCGAGTGCGGCAACTGGCCCCAACTCTCCCGTTTCTCATCCCGGGTGTCGGGTCTCAAGGCGGTTCTGCAGCGGATATCCTGGGGCAGGCTGGCGACTCATACGGGCAGGGCGTACTGATCAACGCTTCCAGGGGAATCCTGTATGCATCGTCCGGGCATGACTATGCGGATGCCGCGCGGAAGGCGGCGGAAGAGCTGCGGAACGCGATCGAAGGCAACTGAAGCAGGACGCTCACGGCGCGAACGTCAGCCGTAGCACACTCCCCTGTCGACGACGGGTCGGAGACTGACCTGCCTCGTGAGAGCTAACGACTCAAGGCAACCGACCGCCCATCTCTGTCGACGGCGACGTAGACAGCTTTAGCGGACGTCACTCTGGCCACTCCCGATCCGTCCGCCCGTTCCGCTTCCACGTCGATCGTCACCGTCACCGATGACGTCCCCACCAGTTCGGTCGTGGTGTAGTAAGACACTAGGTCTCCAACGTGCACAGGCGCGATGAACCGTATGCTTCCTTGCCTCTACGGCCCCCGCAATGTCCAGGTGACTCAGGATCGCCCCCCAAAATGGTGCCGTGCACGTTCGTCTCCTTGGGCATCAACATCACGCGTATGAATGGTTCTCGACGGCTATCTGCCACCTTGCACCTCCCCGAAGTGGGTCTCTAAAGCGCGACGAGCTTCTTTCGGCCGGATGTCCACCTCGACCAGTTGCTCGAGCAATGATTTTGCCTGAGGCGATCTCCCGAATCGGCGCACAGACTGGCGCAGGATCGAGTCGGATCGCGCTGTTTCCCCGGTCGCCAGATAGAACACACCTCGCTCGAAGTGAGCCGTACCCAGACCGTCGAAGGTGTTCACGGCACGCGTCGCAAACTCGGCGGCTTGCTCGAAGTGGGACGTCTCGAAGTAGGCTCTTGCGACGTGCAGCGTCACGACCGCTCGAAAGCTGTCCGGAGCAGACGCGATAAGGTCCACCACTTCGGCCACCAGGCGCGCCGCCTCGCGATCTTCACCCCGCCTCAGGTGATCGCGCGCAAGTGTAAATCGATCGAATACGTGACTCGGCGCCCGCTCAGACAATCTGCGCTGCCGGTCTGCTTCTGCCATATTCCCCGCGGAGATATGAACGTTCGTCATCGTCCTGCGAGCGGCCCGAACACCGAGCACTTTGCCAAAGCCGAACATCTTCACCAGCTCTTTCCAGGGCACATCTCGAGGCTGAATGCTCTCGTCCGCCTCGTAAACCGCGACCGTCCCGAAGTCTCGAACTTCCCGGTAAGCCAGACGATGTTCGCGAAGGTATCGGTAGAAATAGTGGCTATCCAGGAAAGCGCTCTCACCGACTCTTGAGTCACGCGCAAGCGAGGTGTCGGCGTAGTCGGTCGCGATTGCGTCGCGAACAAGCAGAAGACGCGGACGAAAGTGCTCGATCGCGTTGTAGGTCAGGCCAAAGGATCTGGCCACTTGCTGGAACGTTCCTGGGACATAGCCATACGCATCGTAGAGCACGGAGGTCGCCGGAGGGTATCGTTCGGAGAGCCATCGACCGGCGACGATCTCGGCCTGACCATCCTGTCGGCTCAGCCGGGACACGACCAGATCCGAAAAGCCCGGAGCAGACCATCCGATACTGGACGCAAAGACAACGGCTATCGCGGCGCGTAGGACGACGGCCCTGCGACCGACACTCGCGTCCCACAGCTGCCGATAGCATCCCCCCACGAGGATGGCGATCGCGGGTATGATCGGCAGGACGTGTCGAGGCCGGATCAGCTGGGAGAACAGGCTCAGGTAGGCGTAGTAGCCGACAATCCAAAGGATGAGGGCGACCACGATCGGGCTCGGGCGATGCCGCCGATAGGTAGACTGCACGGCAGCCGCCATAGCGATCAGCAGATGTCCCCAGCCCACGACATCCCATAGCTGGAGGCCCCAACGATACCAGCCCCCTTCGGCTCGGTAAGTATGTCCGAAGGACATGATGGCTCGCTCTCCCTGAAGACTCTGCACAAACACGTCGTATTTCAGGACGGCGTATGGGTTGGTCACCGCCGCCGCCAGGAGTGCCGCGCCGATGGCGACCACGAAGCGTTTCCACCTTCCCGGATCGCGAAGCCGATCCACACGCAGGACCAAGGGGTCCTCCGAATCCATCAGCAGGATCACCACAGTAAGCACGGGCAACAGAAACAGACCGGCATACTTGGTGTTGAAAGCGAAGGCGGCCAGAATACCGGACCAGGCCACGCTCCGGTAGGATGGGCGATCGATCACACCGAGCAGACTGCGGAGGAACAACACGACGAACAGCATCTGCGGCAGATCGGGGTGAGACTCAATGCTCCACCTGAGAAAGACGGCCGACACCGCAACGATCGCAACTGTGATGCACCCAGCCGCCTGATCATACAGTCGCCTCCCCAACAGATAGGTCAGCAGCAGACAGCCCGCGCCCGACAACGCCCCAAACGAACGCAACACGATCAGAATCACTCGATCAGTCACGTCGCCGACCAAACCATAGACGTGCAGGACCGTCAGCGGAATGTAGTAGAACAGTGATCCGTACTTGAACGACGCCTGATCTAGACGTCCCGTGCTGTGGTAGTGACGGATCTCGGCCGCTGCGCCCGACTCGTCTACCGAGAAGACATCAGCCAACCGGATATCATCTGTCGCGATTGGGATCAAGATGGCCGAAAAGCCGAGGTATACTGTGATCAGCGCCGTGACGACGCCGTGTTTGTAGAGGAGGTCTTTCAAGCTGATCGTCCTGAGATTCCGTAGAGGTGATCCACCTTGAGACTATAGGACCCAACGCCGTATGGGTCACCTTTCCGTGAGCAGGTCCGTCTATTGACTTGGGACCACACAGCCAGCATCTTTTCAGTCTCCCATCACCATTTTCGAGCGAGCATCATGCCTGTCGTCAAGCTGGAAAAAGTCTCCAAAGCCTACGGTTCTCACGACATCCTAATCGATGTGTCGTGGAACATCGACAAGGGCAACCGGATCGGCCTGGTTGGGCGAAACGGGTGTGGGAAGACAACCCTGCTGCACATCCTGACCGGAGAAATCCGGCCGGACTCCGGTTCCCGTCACCAGGCCAAGTCGACCCGGATCGGGTATCTCGCGCAGGACCCGGAATTCAGCGAAGGCGCCACGGTCATCTCGACTGTACTGGAAGGCTTCGGGCAACTGCTGAAGATCCAGAGCCAGCTCAGAGAGATCGAAGCGAAAATGGCCGACGGGGATCACAGCAACCAGACAATGGCGCAGTATAGTGACCTTCACGCCCAATACGAGAGACTCGACGGTTATTCCCTGGAGGCCCGCGCCGCCGCTGTTCTCGACGGCCTGGGCTTCCCCGAGCGGGAACACGGGACCTCAGTCGGCGTCCTCAGCGGAGGGCAGAAGAACCGACTCGCGCTCGCACGTCTCCTGGCCTCGCAGCCCGATCTGCTGCTCCTCGACGAGCCGACCAACCACCTTGACCTGCACGCGATCGAATGGCTTGAGAAGTTTCTGTCGGACTACGAGTCTACGTTCGTAGTGATCTCTCACGACCGCTATTTCCTCGATAACACCGTCAAGATTATCCTCGACCTTCAGAACTGTCGGGTCAAGCGATACATCGGCAACTACAGCGCTTACGCGGCGGAGAAGGCGAAGCAGATCGAGCAGGAGCAGCGTGCGTATAACGCGCAGCAGTCGCACATCGCGCGCACCGAGGACTATATCCGCCGCAACATCGCAGGACAGAAGACGAAGCAGGCCAAGAGCCGGCGGAAAGCGCTCGAGAAGATTGACCGGGTGGATCGCCCCACGAACGAGAAGGACGTGAAGCTCTCGTTTGGCACCGGCACACGCGGCGGGGACCGCGTGATCCAGGTCGAGGATATCACCAAGTCTTTCGACGGCGAGGAGCCGTTGTTCGCCCCCCTGTCGATGATCGCCTGGCGAGGAGACCGGATAGGAATCGTCGGCCCAAACGGGTCAGGCAAAACGACCCTGCTCAAGATGCTGATCGGAAGCGTCCTACCTGACACCGGATGGGTCCGAGCGGCACGGAGCACCGACCTCGCCTACTACGAACAGAGCCGCAACGACTTGAGCCCGCAGAACACGGTCCTCCAAGAGGTCTGGTCCGTCACTCCGGACGCGACAGTCGGAGAAATCCGGACCTTTCTGGGCGCGTTTCTCTTCTCCGGCGACGAGGTAGAGCAACGGATCGGCAGTCTGAGCGGCGGTGAACAGAGTCGGGTCGCCCTGGCCAAACTCGTCAGACGACCGTGCAACCTGCTGGTGCTCGATGAGCCGACCAACCACCTCGACATTCCGTCGCGTGAAGCACTGGAGGCCGCGCTCAGCCAGTTCAACGGTACGATCATCACCGTTTCGCACGACCGGTACTTCCTGAACAACCTGATCAATCGGCTAGTCGTGATCGACAAGGACGAGTGGCAACTGGTGGACGGCAATTACGCGTCGCTCAAGCAGCTCTGGTCCGATCCGGGGGGCAAGGTCGGACGAAGGAAGAAGAAGGGCGAGGACGAAAACCGGATCGAATCCCGAAAGGCACAGCGAACAGCCCAGAAGCTGCAGCGGCGAGCGGATGATTTGGAAGCGGAGGTGGCTGACCTGGAGACGCAGGCCGAGCAGATCGACACGCGTATGGAGGAAGTCAGAGGCGACGACTGGGAGAGGCTCGAATCGCTGACCGCGGAGAAGCAAGCCCTCCGGGAGCGGATCGAAGCCGGGTATGCAGAGTGGGAACAGATCGAGTCCGAGCTGAAGCAGGCGGAGGCACCGGTATAAGCCACATTCTCGTCGACGACGACGTGCCCATGCACGTCGAATATCTGAAAGAGGAGCTCGAGGTTCTCGAGAACCTCGACTAAAAGGTCACCACGGCCAACAACGGTGAAGAGGCGCTGGCAGAGATCTCACGCGCCCCCCCGACCTGGTCCTTCTTCGACTACGGGATACCGGAACTCGACTGTATCGGTGTGCTGAAGGTGCTCAGGGCTGAGGAGGACTACCAGAACCTGCCCGTGATCCTGCTGACCGCGTGGAAGGAGATCGATGATCGTGTGGAGGGACTGGACGCAGGCGCCGACGACTATATCACGAAGCCGTTCCACATCAACGAGGTCGTTGCCCGGATCCGAGCTCTTCTCAGGATCCAGGACCTGCAGCAGGAGATGGTGGACGGGGAGAAGCGACTGGCCCACGGCCAAGGTGTCGGGCAGCCCCTCGTCACCCTGTTGCACCACATCAACAACGCCACGCAGTCGATCTCAGGCATGGTGCAACTGGCCCACGATGCCGCAGGCGACCGTGAACTGCACAAACAGGTGGTCGATGTCAGCCTGAGGCAAACGGAGCGGATCCGAGTTGTGCTCCAGAGCCTGCACGAGATGGTCGAGGACCTGAACCTCAAGACCATGGAAGACGCCGGCACCCCTGACGCGATGCAGGAGATCGCTCGCCTCGAAGAGCATCTTGCCGAGATCGACCCCAAAACAGAAAAGCCCGATGACCTGGGGGCATCGGGCTCCTAGATACGTTTCTGATACTTGGTTAAAGGGCATCCGTATCAACGATCGTCGCTAGGATGTCCGCCTCCGCCGTCTTCTCTCCGTCGACGGTCACCACACCGTGCGCCTTGCACACGTTCCGCCTCATCTGCCCCAACTCGACCTCGATCCGAAGCTGATCCCCGGGAACGACCTGTCGCCGAAAACGCGCTTTGTCGATCCCCATGAACAGCGGAATCTTCTCACCACCGTCATCTGAGATCAGCACGCAAGCCGTCTGCGCGATCGCCTCGATGATCAACACTCCGGGCATCACCGGCTGCCCCGGGAAGTGTCCCTGAAAGAACGGTTCATTCACAGACACGTTCTTCAGCGCCACCACCCGCTTCTCGGGCTCCCGCTCGATCACCCGATCGATCAGCAGGAACGGATAGCGGTGCGGCAACAGCTTCTGGATATCCCGGATGTACAGCACCGTGCTTGCTTCGACCGACTCCGACATCCTAGCGGTTTCCGCCCTGGCTCTTCAGCGCTTCCTCGTCTTCCTTCTCGAGTTGCTCGAGCACGTCCTGCGTCAGGTCGAAGTCCTCATTCGCGAAAGCGATAGCAGCGGTGTTCAGCACAAAATCGTAGCCTTTGTCCTTGGCGACCGTGGCGATTGCTTCGTTCACGCGCAGAATGATCGGCTGCAGGAGTTCCTGCGTCTTCCGTTGCAGCTTCCCCCCCTGACCGCTCACATCCTCGAGGAACTTCTGAAGCTCCTGCTGCTTCCGCTCGATGTTCTGCTGTTCCTCTTTCTTGCGCTGCTCACTCATGAGCAGAGACTGACGGTCGAAGTTCTCCTTCAGCCGCGCCAACTCGTTCTGCGACTTGTTGAACTCCTTGGTGAGCTCCTCTTCGAAGCGCTGCGCTTCCTTCTGGGCGTCCTGAAAGCGCTTGTAAGTCGTGGTAATCGCGTCAGCGTCGATGTAACCGATCTTGCTTTGCGCAACGGCGTCCGTTGGGACCATTGCGATCATTACGGCTGCGACAACGGCAGCGCCAAGACGACCCAGCATGACTGTCTCCCTTCCGATCGTTTCGATATGTGCAACCAATGCCGCACCGTTTTTGGCTAGAAGAACTGTGGCCCGAACTGGAAGTGGGTGGTCATACCCGTTGGCCTGCCATCGACCAGTTCACGGTCAAGGCCCCAGGCAAAGTCGAAGCCCATAATACCCAGCAGGGGCGCGACGATCCGGATCCCGAAGCCGACCGATCGCCGAAGATCAAACATACTAATTTTGGATCGATTGTCCCAAGCATTTCCCGCATCCGCAAAGATCAGACCGTAGAACTGATTCGGGGCGATCGGGATGCTGAGCTCGGTATTGAACAGCAATTGTGTGGTCCCCCCGAGTGCGCCACCCGACGAGTTCCTGGGCCCCACCGACTGGTCCTGGTAGCCGCGGAGCATCGTCCGATCGAACAGATCGACCCCCCCCGGGGTGTACAGCTCGCTGAAGGGCAGCACGCCGTCTGCATACCCCACCACCATACCCAAGGTCGACCGCACATTGAGCGCAAATTTCCAGAACACCGGGAAATTGAAGCTGGCTGTGAAATCGTGCTTGTGGAAGTTCACGTTCCCCTGCAGCAGGCCCCCAGCCACCTCAGGACGGTAGGTAAACACCGAACCGGATGTCGGAAAGATCGGCAGATCGCGGCTGTCCCGCTGGAAGCTGAACGAAACGGAGCTCGTGACGTTGTCACGGAGGGAAGGATCTCCGATCCGGCTCGAGTCCCGGAAGTTGATGAACTTGACCTGGCTGATGTTGTAACCAACCGACACGCTCGAGAAGTCCGGCCACTGCAGCCGACGACCGACGCGGACCGTACCGCCCTGAGACCGCTGGTCGAAATCACTCAAGAAGCGAGATGTCGTCCTGAACAGTTGGGTCGACAGGCTTGTTGGCGTGTTGAACATCCACGGCTCGGTGAACCCGAGGACGAACGTCTCGCGCTGGGTGCCGAACTCCCACTGGAAATCGAGCTGCTGCCCGTTGCCGAGAAAGTTCGGAATCTGGAGGCCGACGGTACCGACAAGCTTGTCACGCTCGGAGAAACCGGCACCGATGGATGCGGTACCCGTCTGCCGCTCGTCGACCTGGAGAACAAGATCGATCTCGGACGTCTCTTCATCGGTGCGGATATCGGGTTCGACCGTGTTGAAATAGTTCAGCTGCATCAGGTTCCGAACGCTTCGCTCGATCTTCGACCGGGCAAATACTTCGCCTGGATTAATCCACAACTCGCGCCTGATCACGCGGTCTTTCGTCTTGGTGTTCCCGGAGATCACGATCTCGCGCACCCTCCACGGATCGTTCTCGACGACGAAGTAGTTGATGTCGACGATGTTGTCTTCTCGGGGATGTTCCGTCTTACCGATGTTCGCGCCCAGGTAGCCGATATCCAGATAGGCGTTTCGCAGATCCTCGATCGACTTGTTGGCCCGCTCGGAACTGTAAACCTCACCTTGCTTGGTCACGATTAGGGCGTGGAAGGCGATATCCGGGAGGGTCTCGTTCCCCTCCCACGTCACCTTTCCGAACGTATAGAGCGGCCCCTCGTCCAATCTGATATGGACGAACAGGTCCTTGCCCGTATCGTCGAAGTAAAGGCTGTCGCTGACGACCTCGGCCTCGCGATACCCGTTCTGGCGATACCACTCCAGGATCCGGTCTTTGTCTTCCTCGTATGTCTTCGCGTTATACTTGCCGCCCCCGAACCACCAGCCATCCTGTTTGGTTTCCTCCATCTTGCTACGGAGTTTGCCGTCGGTGAACGCCTCGTTTCCTTCGAACACGATGCGTTTCAGATTGACCTTAGGACCTTCATCGATCTTGAACACGAGCTGTCGGCGGCCTTCCTCGTCCTTCAGCCCCTCCTCCACTTCGACCTTCGCCAGGTTGTAGCCCTTCTCGCGATACGCCTCGAGAACGGCCTGCTCTGCCGTCACGATCGCCTGCGGCTCCACGACCTCGCCACGGATGAACCCGATTCCCTTCTTCAGCTTCTTGGTCTTGATCTCCTTGTTGCCTTCGACCACGACCTCGGACAGCTGGGGATGCTCGGCAACCTGAATGATCACGGCAAGGCCGCCAGCCTCCGTCCGATCGGCGAGCAGCTTGATATCCGAGAAGAGGCCGAGGCTATACAGGTTCTTGATCGCAGTGGCCGGATCGTCGGGCTGCAGTCGTGTCCCCACCTCCAGTCCACACTGGAACAGGATCAGGGACTCTTCCACGAGATCGTTCCCTCTGACCCGGATCTCATCGATGTTCGGCCGGTCCATCTGAGCCTGGACAGGGCCGAACCCAGCGAACGCCATAAGCAGAAACAGACTGATATGTATAAGCTTACGTCTCAACGACACCTCCAGACCGATCACGCCTACAACTCTATGCGCCATACGCCCGGCCCGGCGAAAGGTTCCTGACCGACAAAAGGATTCGGGCCCGGAAGTCTCCGAGCCCGAATCGTGTTATGACCAGCATTGAAAGGAGTTTCTACGCCTTATCCTTCTCGAGCGTCTCATCGACGCCTTCGTCCGAAGCGGATGCCTCGTCCACGAACTGGAGTCCGCCCCCCTTCTTGGAGACCCGAATCTTGCTCCCCTCCGTAAACCGTCCCTGGAGGATGTCTTCGGCAAGCGGGTCCTCGACAAGCTTCTGAATCGTACGTTTCAGCTGACGGGCCCCGTAGGTCTGGTCGAAGCCCTTCTCGGCCAGCAGAGCCCGTGCGCCCGGCGTGAGGCTGACTGTCATCCCTCGCTCCTCGACCCGGCTCATCACCTCTTTCAGCTCGATATCGACAATCTGGAGGATGTCTTTCCGGTCCAGCGGGTTGAACACCACCGACTCATCGAGCCGGTTTATGAACTCGGGGCTGAACGTCTTCTTCACCTCTTCGTTGATCCGGTGCTCCAGCCGCTCGCGGAGCGACTTCTTGTCCGATGTCTGGAACCCGAGACCACCTGATTTAGAGATGTCACGAGTCCCCAGGTTCGACGTCAACACGAGGATCGTGTTCTTGAAGTTTACCTTACGCCCAAAACTGTCTGTCAGGCGACCCTCGTCGAGCACCTGCAGCAGCAGGTTGAACACGTCGGGGTGCGCCTTCTCGATCTCGTCGAGCAGGACGACCGAGTACGGGCGCCGACGCACCTTCTCGGTGAGCTGTCCGCCCTCGTCGTAGCCGACGTATCCGGGAGGAGCACCCACCAAGCGTGAGATCGCGAACTTCTCCATATACTCGGACATATCGATCCGGATGAGCGCGTCCTCGTCGTTGAACAGATACTTCGCCAGCGTCTGAGGAAGCCACGTCTTCCCAATACCCGTGGGGCCGAGGAACAGGAACGTCCCGATAGGCCGGTTCGGATCCTTGAGACCAGCCCGGGTCCTGCGGATCGACCGGCACACGGTGTCGACCGCTTCGTCCTGACCGACAACGTGGTTCTTCAGCTCGTCTGCCATCTTGAGTAGCTGATCCGATTCCTCCTGGGCCAGGCGGAACACGGGGATACCGGTCATACTCGAGATCACCTCGGCGATCTGCTCCTCGTCGACCTCGACGACCTCGTCCTTGACCTTCTGATCCCACTCTTTCCGCTTCTCTTCCAGGAGCGCCTTCTTCGACCGTTCCTGGTCCCGCAGCTTAGCCGCTTCCTCGAACTGCTGCTGGTCGGCGGCCTCATCCTTCGTCGTCGTGATCTCCTCGATCTCGATTTCGAGGTCCTTGATCTCCTCGGGCGGGTTCAGCCTCGCAAGTCGGACCCGCGACCCCGTCTCGTCTATCACGTCGATGGCCTTATCGGGCAGATGCCGGTCGGTGATATACCGGTCCGCCTGGCGCACAGCAGCCTCTATCGACTCTTCACTATATTTGACCTTGTGGTGCACCTCGTAACTGGAGATCGAACCTTTCAGGATCTCGATCGACTCGTCCACAGATGGCGCCTCGACCAGGATCTGCTGGAAGCGACGCTCCAGGGCCCCATCCTTTTCGATATACTTTCGATATTCGTCGAGCGTCGTGGCCCCAATGCACTGCAGCTCACCACGCGACAACGCCGGCTTGAACATATTCGAGGCATCGAGCGTGCCTTCTGCCGATCCCGCCCCGACGATCGTGTGCAGCTCATCGATGAAGATGATGACATCGGTGCTCTGCTGGAGCTCGTTCATCACCGCCTTGATCCTTTCCTCGAACTGACCGCGATACTTCGTCCCCGCCACGATGCCGCCCATGTCGAGCGTCACGACGCGTTTATCGACCAGCACCTGCGGCACGCGACGTTCGATAATTCGCTGGGCCAGACCTTCGACGATCGACGTCTTGCCGACCCCCGGGTCTCCAATCAGGACCGGATTGTTCTTCTTGTAGCGGCTCAACACCTGAGAGACACGCTCGATCTCTTCACTTCTCCCGATGACCGGGTCCAGCTTGCTCTGACGGGCTAGGTCGGTCAGGTCACGGCCGAAATGATCGAGGAACGGGGTCTTGCTCTTCTTCTTTTCACGCTTGCCCGTCGGCTTGCCTTGCAGGACGGCGATCACTTCTTCCTTGGCCGTCTTGTGATCGACACCGAAGGCGGCCAGAATCTGGGCAGCAACCCCGTCCTTGTCCTTCAGCAGCGCCAGGAGGAGATGGCACGTCTTGACGAACTGGCTCTTCATTTCCTTCGCCTCGTTCGCCGCGATCTCAAGGATCTGCTTGGCCCGTGGCGTGAAAGGGACTTCTCCCATCGTCATGGACCCGCCTGAGGAAGCGACGTAGTCGTCGATCGACTGCTTGATGTTCTCGAGATTGAGACCCAGGTTCTGGAGAACGGTCGTTGCCGAACCCTTCCCTTCCCGGATAATCCCGAGCAGCAGATGCTCCGTGCCGATGTAATTGTGCCCGAGCCGCGCAGCCTCTTCCCGTGCCAGCTGCATGACGCGCTTTACCCGGTCGGAAAACATGTTGTTCATCACTCTCTCCTCTTCCCAATCTCACCCGGTGGGCAAGACCGCTCTGTGAAAGGCGGAAGTTCGCCTTCCCCTATTTTAGGCGGCCAAACGTTCCCTGACAACGGATGCCCGCAGAATATCTCGTTCGTTCGCTTCGAGTGCCTTACCCGCCCGGTGCTGCAGGTGGGAAGGTTGTGTAGCTACCATGATATCGTTAATCGTCCCGGTCTCCAACCCCTGGAGCATTCCCATGTCGATTCCGAGGCGTACCGCGGAGGAAAAATTCATCAACTCCTGCGATGTCAAAAGCCTGGCGCGCTCCATAATGCCCAGCGCACGCCAGACTTTGTCCTCAATCTGTTCACGCGCCTCGCGGGCCAGCGTCTCCCTGGCGTTCCTCTCACACTCGACCACCTGATTCACCACCCCGTCAAGCCCTTCCAACAGGGCCTTCTCAGACCGCCCAAGCGTGAGCTGGTTCGAAATCTGATACAGGTTTCCCGCTGAATCGCTGCCTTCTCCATAAATTCCCCGCACAGCGAACCCGAGCTGAGCCACCCCTCGGACGACCCCATCCATCTCTTTGGTTAGGGCCAGACCCGGTAAATGTATCAGAGTCGAGGCTCGGAGACCCGTTCCCGTGTTCGTCGCACAGGCTGTGAGAAATCCCCACTTCGGAGAAGCAGCAAAATCGAGCCCCCCTGCCAGGTCTCGTTCCAGACTCAGGGCGGCCTCGCAGGCGTCAAAAGGCTGCAATCCAGAGTGGATCACTTGAATTCGCAGGTGATCCTCCTCGTTAATCATAATGCTGGCTGACTCGGTTTCATCGACAAGCACCCCTCGGGGGCCTGACTCCGTGGCCAGGGCCGGGCTGATCAGATACCGTTCGACAAGCAGCTGTCGCTGAAGGTTGTCTTGCGCATTCGTGTCGAAGTAGACCATTTCCGGGCAGGGCGAGGTTTCTGCCGCCTGAACGACCTGATCCACAATCTCCTGCTTGTTGATGTCATCCGCGCGGTTCGTAAAGGGCATCCGGGACAGATTTCTCGCCAGCCGGACCCGGCTGCTGATTACGAATGACGCCTTCAGGCCTGCGCCGTCCAGCCAACCAGCTCTCCGGGATGCGAAATCGTCGAAGGTCATGAGGCCGGAGCGTTCCCTCGCCTCAGTTCGGCGAGCTGATCACGGATGAAGGCCGCGCGCTCAAAGTCTTCACACGCGACAGCATCAGAAAGGGCCTCCTCAAGTGAGGCCAGGTCATCCTGCTCCGGAGGCTTCTCGACATCGAATACGTGCTCGGTTACCCCCTGGACACGCTTGAACAGTTTGGGCAGATGCGCCTCAAAGTGCCCGTAACAGTCGGCGCACCCGAACAGTCCACTCTTCTTGAACTCGGCAAAGGTCTTGCCGCACGTTCCGCATTCATCGGTCGGTTCACTGCCGGACGTCAGCATCTGGATCGAGATGGCAACACCGCCGGCGCCGCCAAGCTCGTTCGCGCAGGTCTTGCACAGATGCGTGATCGTGTGTTGTTCACCCACAATCTTGGTGATCACGACCGTGGATTCGTGTTCGTGACAATTCTGGCAGGTCATCGCAGGTTCACACAGCCTCGTGTTCGGATGGATCGACGACCAGACCGTCGGACATCTGGATCACGCGGTCAACCCGGTCGGACAGCGTCGGGTCGTGGGTGGCGACCACAAAACTGCACCCGAATTCCCTCGAGAGCGACCGAATCAGATCATAGAGTTCCAGGCTGCGGTCCGCGTCGAGGTTCCCAGACGGCTCATCGGCCAGAACCACCGTCGGTTCGGCGACCAGTGCGCGCGCCACGGCAACCCGCTGTCCCTCTCCGCCCGAAAGCTCCGATGGCAGATGCTCCAGCCGATCCCCCAGCCCGACCTGGTCTAGCAGAACTCTTGCTAAATCAAGGGCGGTTGCTTGATCCTCCCCCCTGATCAGAAGCGGCATGGTCACGTTTTCCAGGGCCGTGAATTCAGGCAGAAGGTGGTGAAACTGGAAAACAAAGCCGATGTGGCGATTCCGGAAGGTTGCCAGATCATCGTCCGACAGACTCCCGAGATCCTGCCCCGAGATGCGCACCTGCCCAGCATCAGCACGGTCCAGCCCTCACAGGATCTGCAGCAACGTGCTCTTCCCGGCGCCCGAAGCACCGGTCAGCCCAACCAGCTCGCCCTCGTCAATCTTCACATCGATCCCCCGCAGGACGTCCAGATCTGCCTGCCCTACGCGGAAGCGCTTGGTAATCCCGGTTGCCACGAGCGGCTGAGCCATGGCCGGTGTCTCCGGAGGTTTATTCGGAATCGATTGCGCCGAAGCCTTCCTCGGGGCGCATATGAGGAAAGAGAATCACGTCTCGGATGGAGGGAGAATCCGTTAGCAGCATGACCAGCCGGTCGATTCCGATCCCGAGACCGCCCGTCGGGGGCATCCCGTGCTCCAGTGCCCGGACATAGTCGTCGTCCATCACTTGAGCTTCGTCGTCACCTTCGGCCTTCAATGACATCTGGTGCTCTAATCGCTGACGCTGGTCGATCGGATCGTTCAGCTCTGAAAACGCGTTGCCGATCTCTCCGCCGCACACAAACGGTTCGAACCGCTCAGTCAACCGATCCTCGTCCCGGTGTCGTTTGGCCAAGGGCGACATCTCGATCGGATAGTCTGTAACGAATGTCGGCTGAACCAGCCCGGGAGCGACAGCGGCATCGAAGATCTCGTCGATCAACTGCCCCCGGTTCGCCCCATCCTCGACCTCCCCGCCCAGCCGCTCACACACCTTCTTGAGATCGGCGTCTTCAGCGGTCCTGGCATCGATACCGGCTTTGTCCGAGATCGCATCGAGCATCGAGATCCGGTCCCACGGGGGTGATAGATCGATCGTCTGCCCCTGATACTCGATCGTCATCGAGCCCGTGACCGACTGGGCGACCTCGGACACGAGCGACTCGGTGATCTTCATCATGTCCCCGTAGTCCGCGTACGCTTGGTAGAGCTCCATCAGCGTGAACTCGGGGTTGTGCGTGCTGTCGATCCCTTCATTCCGGAAGACCTTCGATACTCCGTATACACGCTCGAACCCGCCGCAGATCAGCCGTTTGAGGTAGAGTTCCTCGGAAATCCGCAGGTACAGCTGCATATCCAGCGTGTTATGGTGCGTCGTGAACGGACGCGCCGACGCGCCACCGTAGATCGGCTGCAGCACCGGCGTCTCGACTTCCAAGAAACCACGCTCATCCAGAAAACTCCGGATGGAGGACACGATCGCCGACCGTTTCCGGAACACATACCGGACATCCGGGTTCAGCGCCAGGTCCAGGTACCGGCGTCGATAGCGCAGCTCCTTATCCGCAAACTGATCGTGGATAACGCGCTCCCCATCCACGACCTCCTCCTTCGGAACGGGCAGCGGCCGAATCGACTTGCACAGGACCTGAAGCTGGTGGACCTCGACGGTCATCTCGTCGGTGCGCGTCCGGAATACGGGTCCTGTGACCCCGACAAAATCTCCGATGTCGAGCAGCTTCCACAGAGCGAACGTGTCTTTCCCGACGATGTCCAGCTTCACGTAGATCTGAAACCGCCCCTCGCCATCGCGAATGTCGGCGAAAGCGGCCTTCCCGTGGCCACGAACGACCACCAACCGCCCCGCGATCGAAACTTCCTCGTTCGTCGGTTCGAGCGTCTCGAACGCGTCCCTGAGCGACGTCGTCGAATGCGTGGTCTCGAAACGGTAGGGATAGGGATTGTATCCGAGTTCTTTGATCGCTTCCAGCTTCTTGAGCCGCTGCTCAATCAACGCCGACTCGGGTGCTTCACCCTCCTGCTTGCTCAACTCCGCCTCCTGAACCCTGAAATTCGCGTAACTCCCTGATTTTGCGCGACCAAAATTATAAACAAAGGTGAAAAATGTGTCAAGAAAGCCACAGTTTACCTTATCGCCCGAGCGGGTCAAATCTCCTCACCCGGCAGCTGGAACCTAGCTGTTGTATTCGACCAGGAACGCCTTGATAAAGTCGTCGATCTTTCCGTCCATCACGCCCTGGATATCCGACGTCTCGAGTCCGGTCCGCACGTCTTTAATGTTCTGCTGAGGCTGGAACACGTAGTTCCGGATCTGCGACCCCCACTCGATCTTCTTTTTCCCACTCTCCAGCTCCGCCTTCTTCTCTTCTTCCTGTTCCCTATAGTACTGGTAGAGGCGTGCTTTCAGGATCTTGAGCGCGGAGTTCCGGTTCTTGTGCTGGGACCGTTCGTTCTGACACTGAACGGAGATACCCGTCGGGATATGGGTCATCCGGACGGCCGAATCCGTCTTGTTGACGTGCTGGCCACCGGCGCCACCGGCACGGTAGGTATCGACGCGAAGGTCTTCGGGCTTGATATCGACTTCGATATCCCCGGACGTTTCAGGGTAGACGAAGACCGAAGCAAACGAGGTGTGACGTCTGTTGTTGGAATCGAAAGGAGAGATCCGGACCAGGCGATGGACACCGATTTCAGCCTTGAGGTAGCCGAAGGCGTATTCACCATCGATCTCGAGCGTAGCGCTCTTGATCCCGGCCGTTTCACCGGGCATAAGGTCCAGCGTGTCCGTCTTGAAGCCTTTTCGTTCGGACCAGCGCGAGTACATCCGCATCAGCATTTGCGCCCAGTCCTGCGCCTCCGTCCCCCCTGCTCCCGGGTGGATCGTCAGGATCGCGTTGGATCGATCCTCCCGATCGCCAAGCATATGCTTGAGCTCGAGATTCTCGAGATCCGTCAGAAGGCCGGATAACTCGCCGTGTACTTCGACAAGCGTTTCTTCGTCGCCTTCCTCGTCGGAGAGCGCCTTAAGTTCTTCAAGATCGGACAGGCGGGCGCTCAACTCCTCCCATCCGTTTACCCAACTCTTGTGACCATTCACCTCATCGATCGCCTCGCGGGCCTTCTCCTGATGGTCCCAGAAGTCCTGGGCCTCCATCAACTTCTCCAGCTCCTCGATCCGCGAGCGACGCGAGTCTAATTCAAAGATACCTCCCGAGGTCATCGACACGCGTTCGATAGTCCTCGAGCCGCGACTGGACGTCGCTGGCCTGAATATCGGTGGCCAATACAGCCTCCTATCTTAAGTCAACGACCTCTACCCCCGAAGGAGCTCTGAAGGCGAACGTACCTTCCTTCAGCTTCTTGTTCTTCTTGAGCTGATCCAGCTCGTAGGTCGTCACATCCCCGTTGATATTGCGGTACTCGATCTGCCGAACCAACCACTCCTTCCGATCGATCCACAACCGAACGGTCTCTACGTAAGCATCTTGGGCTTTTGCACGCAAATCGACAACGTGACAGCGCTTGCCCATTACCCTCTCGTCCCCAAAGTAGGTCGGCGCAAACCGGTCTTCGTAGCCCCCGAGCAGAACCAGGTCGAACAACAACTTCTCGTAGCTGCGATCGTCCTCGACTGCCGAGTAGGCGTTCACGAGCACCTGCTCGTTCTGGGGATCATAGCTCCAGGCCGTCTCCCCATCCGTAACGACGGTCCGTATTCCGGACTCGAGCCGGAAACGGTTCGGCTTCTCCACGTGAAGCTTGCCCTTAACGCTCTGAGTCTGGTCCACCAGCTTCCAGAAATGCCGCTTCTCGAACCTCGCGCTCAACGTCTTGAGCTTCTCGAACTGCTTCTGAACGTGCTCGATCACCTCGGGGCCGTCGATCGCTCCGACCGGAGCGGCCAGACACCCACACAGGCTTGCGACAATGGTGAGTCGCCGTAGCATCGTTAATCCGCCTCTTCCTCTGCCAGCATATCCATGCGTTCGAGGTAGTCTTCATCGACCAGGACAGGACGGGCCTTACTCGATCCGTCCGAAGCACCGACCACGCCGGCTCGCTCCAACTCATCGACCAGCCGCGCTGCACGTGCGTAGCCGACCTTCATCCGGCGTTGGAGCAGCGAAGCCGAGCCCTGCTGGTGCATCACGACCAGCCGCAGGGCCTCATCGAACCGCGCATCCCGCTGCTCTTCTTCCATGTCGAAGTCATTGGCCCCGGGTCCGAACTCGACCCGATCCAGCTTGACGCCCTGGCTCGACCCCTCTTCGACGAGACGCTCTGTCTCTTCTGTCTCTATATACGCCCCGTGCACGCGAATCGGTTCCGGTTTCCCTGACGGCAGAAACAGCATGTCCCCGTTTCCGAGCAGCTTCTCGGCGCCGTTTGTATCCAGAATCGTCCGCGAATCCACCTTCGATGCCACGCGAAAAGCGATCCGAGACGGGAAGTTGGCCTTGATCGTACCGGTGATCACGTTCACCGAGGGGCGCTGGGTGGCCAGGATCAGGTGGATGCCCACGGCACGTGCCATCTGCGCCAGCCTAGCCAATGAGTTTTCGATATCCCGCGGGGCTGTCAGCATAAGGTCGGCGAGCTCATCGATCACCACGACCAGATACGGCAGAGGGGGCGGCACTCCTCCCCGTTCCTCTTGCGTCTCCGCCTGATTGCGCATCGCGTCGAGCTTGTTGTTGTACTCGGTGATATTCCGGACCGCAAACTGGGACATGTTCCGGTACCGGTTCTCCATCTCGGCAACCGCCCACTTGAGCGCGTCGGATGCGATCTTGGGATCCGTCACCACAGGAGAGAAGAGATGCGGAATGCTGTCATACAACGACAGCTCGAGCATTTTCGGATCGACCATGATGAAGCGGACCTCTTCCGGGGTGGCTCGGAAGAGCATACTCGCAATCAGCGCGTTGATACAGAACGACTTACCGGCACCAGTCGCACCGGCGATCAAGAGATGCGGCATCTTGGTCAGGTCGGCCGAGATCGGCTCACCCGTAGCGGTCTTCCCAAGCCCGATCATCAGCTTCCCTTTCGATTTCTGGAAGCTCGAATCCTCGAGCACGTCCCGAAGGTAAACGATCGACGGATCGGGCCGCGGCACCTCGATGCCGACAGCAGCCTTCCCGGGGATCGGGGCCTGAATTCGGATGCTTCTCGCCTTCATCACGAGGGCAAGGTCATCGGACAGATTCACGATCTTGTTGATCTTCACGCCCGTAGGAGGCTGCACCTCGTAAGAGGTAATCACCGGCCCCGGGTTCACCTGCTTGACCTTGGCTTCGACCCCGAAGCTATCGAGACTCCGCTCGACAACCTCCGCTCCCTCGAGAAGTTCATCCCGATCGACTTCGTCATTCCCGGACGGGGCTTCATCCAGCAGATCCAGAGACGGAAGCTTGTAATTAATGTCCCCTACCGTCTGAGCGGGTCGCATCACTACAGAGGGCGTTGCCTTCTTCGACTGTTTCTTGGTGACGATCTTCGGTTTTACAGCAGGCGCTGGGGGAATCGGCTCCTCAGGCAGTTCGGGTTCCGGTAACACGGGTTCTTCTTCCGGCTCTTCGAACAGTTCCGCCTCGACTTCCTCTTCCTCCCACTCCTCCTCCTCTTCGATCTCTTCCTCGTATACCTCTGCTACGGCTGCAGCTTCAGTTGCGGCAGCCGCACGCTCGGCTTTGGCGGCAGCCTTCTTTGCTCGCTTCTGCTGACGGACTTCTCGTCGCTCGCCTACCCAATCTAGAGTGCGACCACCGAGAGATCCCAAAAAGGCGACAACGCTCGAACAGCCGGATACAATCCCCTGGCCGATCGCCCTCAGCCCCTGGACGATCAAGTCCGGGACGCGCGAAATCGGCAGGTCAGTCGCCACCATGGCCAGAACGATCAATGCTGTGGTCAAGAAGATGGCAGACCCAACCTGCCCAAGGTAAGGCACAAGGATCTGCGATGAGAGGGTAACCCCGAGCCATCCGCCAAGCTGGAAGGCCTGGTGAGTGCGACCACTAGACGGCACACCCGTAGCGGCGCAATACAGGGTCATCAGGATCAGGACGGCTGCGGTCTGCCAGCCCAGACGGGTGAGTGGCTCGCGCTTCAGCAGGAACCATCCCCACGCGAAAAGGAGACCGTCCAGGGCATATGCCCCCAAGCCGACGACAAAGAGCAGCCGGTAGGACAGGTGCGCACCAAACCATCCAGCCAGGTTCTCCGCCAGTTCGGGCGGTCGGCTGGAGTTGGGTGGATCTTCGGGTGAATGAGAAATCAGACTGACCAGACAGAGGAGCCCGGCCGCGAGGAGGACGACACCGAGGACCTGAATCAGAAGGCCAAAACGGTCATCCGAACCTGCGTTCTTCGATCTTGCCATAGTTCCGCCACATCGATCGAAGGGGAGATATCGCAGGTGTCTGGGGGGACACCTGGAACCATAAGATACGACAATGGACCTTTCACGTGTAGCCCAATATCGTATCCATCTTGATTACAAGCCTTTAGCATAGTTCACGACAGCCTGGAGACGACTGACGCGCCCATCCTAAGATACGTGTTAGGCCGAGATCCTACACGGTCCCGGTCGAACTCTCTTTCCCTGACGGTCCACTCCTTACCACGTCGTCGAAACGAGCACCCCTACCTCTCGCCCGGGCAGGAGTGATCGGCGAAGTAGCCCGCGTGTCGGACATACACCAACAGTCGGAGGAACGACCTGGAGGTCGGAGACTCGAAACGAATCTCTGTTACCGACTGAAAGACAGTTAGGTTTTCTGAAAACTCGATCTCCTCAGCCAGGATGAGCCTGGACCGATTCTCAAGTCCCGGTGTCCCCCCCGCGTCGAGTTCGTTTAGCACCCAGTTCGATGGGTCGCCAGATCGGATGTGGTAGTCGATACGTTCCAGACTCCTCTCCGCCTCAACGTCCACATACGCCGTTTCATCGATGACGCCCCTGCCCGGTCCCTCAGGTATAAGGTTGTCGGCGCTCCATTGGAGAGCCCTGCGTTTCCGATCGCACGGTCCTCAACCTCTGCGAAAACCACGCCAGTGTAATCCCCATTAGGTCTCCGCTCATCGTGGTAGTACCTATCAGTGACCAGGGCCTTTTCGCCCGGGAACAGGTCGGACGGCCCATCGCCTCTCAGGGTATCCCGAGAGGCGCCGTTGCCGATCGACCAGCCGTCCAGGTCGACAACATCGGGACCGGTATCCAGGATCTCGACATACTCGTTTCGATACTCGCTGCCTTCCAGGTTCACCATCACCTTATTGATCCGGACGGCGGCCTCAGCCTGACAAACAAACAAGGCCACTGTGAGAACGGTCCAAATTCAGATCATGCCCCTTCTGCGTCGCACAAACCACTCCGCTGCCAGCACGATGAATAGGACAACGAGCGGCCATCGGTGCCCCCACAACGTCAGGCGGTGGGTCGACAGGTGAGGCTGCGGCGAGAGCTGCATGTCGCCCAGGAACGCAGCCACCTCCCAGGGTGCTACCAGCTTTCCACCGCTGCGCTCCGCCACTTCCTGCAGCAATCGCTCATCGGCCAACAGCTGCTCGTATTCAACACTGTAACGGCCGACGGTAAACTTACCCTCAATCGTGATGGGCGCTCCGTTATCGGGGACGGCTGTCACCTTATAGCCGTGTTCGCCCTGAGACATTCCCGGGATTCGAGCCTCATATGCGCCATCCCCACGGCCCGGCATCGGAAGCGCCCCCCGTGACCCCCCATCGACGTCGATCAGCACCTCTGCGCCATCCACCGGACGAAGCAGATCATCGAAATACTCGGCCCGGATGACGATCGGTTCACCACTCCGGTAAGCAGACTTTTCGTTCTGGACGCGTAACTTCTGGATCTCAGTCTTCGTGAGCAGCCACCTGATCATCTGAGACCAGAAGGTGTGGTTCACGGCGTCCGATGCGCCAATCCCCCACATCATCAACGCCTGACGTGCGACACCGCGTGCCGCCACGACCGCTGACTTCCCCGCCCCGACCTGCCGGACCGCCGCCAGAGCCTTGCCCTCAGGATCTTTGATCAGGACCCGGGCCCCGCTTACGGGCTCAACGTCCACGGAGGCCACGAACGGAGGCAACGAAAGCCACGCTTCCCGGTCCGCCACAGGATCATCGGTCAACTGCACGATCGGATGTCGATCGCTGGAGGCCACTCTGAGTGGCGTAAATGACGGCTGATACCCTGACGATCCTGGCCGAACGGGAAGGGCCTCACCCAACCCCCCAGCCCAGCCCGGGGTCAGCGTGGACTCGCCACCGACGACAAGCAATCCTCCTCCGGCCTGTACCATCGCTGCGATCGCCCCGGTGGCCTCCTCGGTCAACAACGCTCCGGGGATGTCGTGGAGAACGACCAAGCTGTATGCCGAGGCTTCCACAAGGGCGCGTTGCGCCCCGAATCCCCATCCCTGCCCGGATTCGGGAACCACGGCATGAACCACGACATTCGAGTCTGATCTCACGACCCTGAGGAGATACGCCAGATCTGGAGACGGTGTCCCCACCACGAGCACGCGGGCCCTCCCGGCAAGGACCTCGATGGTCGTCAGGACCTGGTTGTTCTGAGACTCGGCCTCTCCCTCGACCGGTGCAACGACCACTCTAAGCGTACGATTTCCAGCCTGCTCGGGGGTGTAGGCGAGCTCCAGCGTCTGTTTGCCGGGCGCAAGCGCGGCGGCTCTCGTGGCAACCACACGCTCTCCATCATAGACACGAATGGACTGCTCTGCACGCTCGATCCCAACCACGTCCAGAGAAACGGCCAGTTTCAGTAGCCTTCCGGCGTATCCGAGTGACGGGTGAGTGACGGATGTGACCGCGATGTCTCTGGGAGATTTCCCCGCCCCGACCGGCACCGTGTAGATGGGAGCGTTATACGCCTCAGCAGTATGCAGTGGTGACTCGCCCACGTTATGCGTTCCGTCGGACAAGAGGAAAACGCCCGTGAGCCCCTCCCCTTTCAGCCGCGATGACAGCTGATCCAGGCTGGTCGCGATGTCGGTCGCAGTACCCAACCACCTGGTAGTGTCGGCCGGATCGGGGTCAAGCAACTGTTCCGAAAACCGGAAAGTGGCGAGTCGAGCCCGTCCTTCGAGAGACTCGAACACACCCGATGACAGGAGTCCATCCAGGGCTTCGTGACGCGGCTGCTCGCCGGCCAGAATCCGCATGCTTTCGGAATCATCGATCAGGACTGCGACCAGAGGGAGGCGAACGCCCTGGACGGTCAGGGTGACCTGAGGGGCGAGAATCAGGAGCGAGGCAAGAAGCACGGCGAACTGGCGAACGCCGAACAGAATCTGATGCAACCGATTGGCCTCACGCAACGGCCGGTAGGCCCTGAAGGCAAGGACCGAAACAACGAGAAACAGGAAGGCGGCCAGCCAGCCCCCGGAGGTTGTCAGGCTGACTGAATAGTCTCCGACCGTCAATGAGGGAACTCCGAAACGCCAGGCAACGTCAGGCGCGGATCCGCGTTGAGATCCAGACCGGACCGTTCACCAGCCGCAAGTCGGTAGGCGCCGGCAGCCGCGACCATCGCCGCATTATCGGTGCAGAGCTTGAACTCGGGTACTCGGAAGTCCATGCCGTTGATTTTCGCCTTTTCCGCCATGTGCGACCTCAACTCCTTGTTCGCCGCCACCCCGCCGGCGAGGACAATGCGATCCACCCCAACCGACCGAGCCGCATCGATCGTCTTCTCGACCAACGTGTCCACGACGGCGCGCTGGAAGCTAGCAGCAACATCCGCTTTCCTGGCTTCCTTTTCCCGCTCCGACAGCTTCCTGAGATGGTAGAACACGGACGTCTTTAGGCCGGAAAAGCTGAACTCCATTTCACCCGCCAGCCCTCGCGGATACTGAAACGCTTCCGAATCTCCCTCTTCCGCGAGGGCGGACAGCCTCGGCCCCCCCATCGTCGGCTCGTCTGGAGCCAGGAGATCCAGCAGCTTGGCGACTTTGTCGAACGCCTCGCCTGCTGCATCATCCCGTGTTCGCGCCACGTATCGATACTGGCCGAACGCGTCGACAAGAATCAGGTCGGTATGCCCGCCGGAAGCGATCAGCGCGAGCGCCGGCGGCTCGAATCCGTCTTGATCGATGAAGGCTGAGAACAGATGGCCCTCGATATGGTGGACGCCTATCAGCGGAAGGCCCGTCGCCCACGACAGCCCCTTGGCTAGCGAGAGCCCCACGAGCAGACACCCGACTAGGCCCGGACCCTGCGTCACAGCGATTCCGGACAGATCCTCGAGCTCGACACCGGCCTCCTCGAGGGCCGACCGAACCACAGGCGTCCCCTTGAGAACGTGGTTTCGTGAAGCGATCTCCGGTACCACGCCTCCGAATTGGCCGTGCTCTGTCTGGGTATACACGCGATTGGACAGGATGGTCATCCCCGACACGACGGCTGCCGATGTCTCGTCGCAAGACGTTTCGATCCCCAGTACGGTTCCGTTTCCGTCAGTTGCTGCCAAACCTCCTCCTCTAGCCACACGAAAGAACCGGACAAGGTCGATGCCTTGCCCGGTTCGTCTTATCCAAACTCTTTTCGGGTCTTACTTGTATGATTCGGTTATGTCCCGTCCCACGCTGATCTCGCCGTTGTCGATCCTGAGGTTGAACCCGCATTCGGGGCTGCTGCACACCCACGCCTTGTATCGAATCGACGCCCCTTCACGACCGTAATCGGAAAGCGGCAGCAAATCACCTTCACCACACTTCAGACACTTCGGAAACTGGTTCTCCATCCTGTCCCCCTCCACAGAGCTGCACACCAAGGTCACACGGCGTCTCGCACAACCAGTGGCCGCAATCAGTGCTAGAAATTATGCGACTAAATCACACAAGTCAAACCATTTCGGCCTCGGGAACTTGCCACCTCAGAATTGACAAATGTCGTTGATTTCCCTATGGTTAAACTTCGTTTTACACGACGTTCCGGGAGCCCTTCCGGGCCCCGGAACCCTCCACCCCGGCGACCGGTCCTAGGCCCTGAATGGCATACGCACCCGAAAATCCGCTGATCGTCCAGAGTGACCTGACGGTTCTGGTCGAGGTCAATGGCCCCAAGTACGAGGAGGCCCGGGACGAACTGGCGCGATTCGCCGAGCTGGAAAAGAGCCCCGAGCACATCCATACCTATCGTATCACGCCGCTCTCGCTCTGGAACGCCGCTGCAGCAGGTCTGAGCGCCCAGGAAATCCACAGCGCGCTCGAAGGCTTCAGCAAATACGACATCCCGCAGAACGTCTCGGTCGAAGTCGAGGAGATCATCTCCCGATACGGGCGCCTGGAGCTCAAGAAGGAGGGCCAGGACCTCGTTCTGTCGACCGATGAAGCCCACCTCCTGGTCGAAGTCATCCGGAACAAGCTGGTCGTCCCGTTCCTTAAGGATCAGATCGACGACCGCAGCATCAAAATCGATCCGCTCTACAGGGGCCACCTCAAGCGGGCCCTGACAAAAATCGGGTTTCCTGTCCGAGATCTGGCCGGCTACCTGCCGGGCGCACCGCTGACGGTTGGAACACGAGATCTGACCCTGCGGGATCAGCCGTTCTCGTTCCGGGACTACCAGAACGAAGCGGCGAGCATTTTTTACGCTGGAGGCAGCGCTGAGGGTGGCAGCGGGACGATAGTCCTTCCCTGTGGTGCCGGTAAGACGATCGTCGGAATCGCAGTCCTGAACCAGTACCAGTGCCAGACCCTGATCCTGACGACGAACATCACGGCCTCGAGGCAGTGGAAGCAGGAACTCCTCGACAAGACGACGCTCGCAGAAGACCAGATCGGCGAATACTCGGGTGAGCGCAAAGAGATCCGTCCTGTCACCGTCGCCACCTACCAGATCCTGACCTACCGCAAGAAGAAGGGTGGCGCCTTCCCTCACTTCGATATCTTCAACCAGGGCAACTGGGGACTGATCATCTACGATGAGGTCCACCTCCTGCCCGCACCCGTCTTCAGGTTCACGGCAGAAATCCAGGCGCGACGGAGGCTCGGGCTGACAGCAACGCTGGTTCGAGAGGACGGTCTCGAGACCGATGTGTTTAGCCTGATCGGCCCGAAGCGCTACGACGTCCCCTGGCGGGAACTGGAGTCACAAGGCTGGATCGCCACCGCAGAATGCCTCGAGGTCCGGATCCCCCTGCCCGATGAGCTCCGAATGGAATACGCCGTCGCCGGTGGCCGGATGAAGTTCCGGATCTCCTCGGAGAACCCGGACAAGGTCCGGATCGTTCGTGAGCTGATCGAAAAACACCGGAACGATCAGGTTCTCGTGATCGGGCAGTATCTCGATCAACTAGAAGCCCTCTCCAAGGAGCTCGGCGCACCGATCATCCAGGGCAAGACGCCGAACGAGGAGCGGGACGAACTCTACCAGAAATTCAAGAACGGGGAACTCGGTCTCCTAATCGTGTCCAAGGTGGCCAACTTCGCCGTCGACCTCCCCGATGCGAACGTTGCAATCCAGGTCTCCGGCACCTTCGGGTCCCGCCAGGAAGAGGCCCAGCGCCTCGGACGCATCCTCCGGCCCAAGACGGGAGAAAATCTCGCTCACTTCTATACGCTGGTCACGAAGGACACGCGAGAGCAGGAATTTGCTCGTAACCGGCAGATGTTCCTCACCGAGCAGGGCTATCGGTACGCTATCCTCGACTCGGCCGACCTGAACAAGCGCGAGAAAGACGAGCAACTCGCCGCTTCCTGACGTCCTTTGAGCCATGTCGAACGCCCTCGGCTCGATCGTCCATCTCTCACGTCCACTAAACGTCGCCCTGACGTTCGCTTCCGTCATCCTCGGTTACTGGCTTGCCGTGTCATCTGTCGACACAATGGCCTTCCTGGCAGCGCTTTCAGCCGCTCTGATCTCGGCGGCCGGATACATCCACAACGACATTGTCGATCTGGACGTCGACCGCGTCAGCCATCCGGACCGCCCACTCCCATCCGGACGTGTCACCAACGGGACAGCCGCCCTGGTGACCACCTTGCTGGCCGTGGTTGGGATCGCATCAACCACTCGGCTCCCCCCAGAGTGTTTCGAGGTCGCCCTCCTGATCGTCGTCACGCTGGTCGTCTACAATCACTGGCTCAAGCATCTTCCACTCGTCGGTAACGTCTCGGTCGGACTGGTAGGAGGTGCCCCGTTCGTGTTCGGCGGTCTGGCGGCACAACACGCCGAGGGTGCCATTCTCCCCGGTGCTATGGCATCTGCCTTCCACTTCGTTCGCGAGGTCTTGAAAGACGTACAGGATCTGGACGGAGATTGCACCAGAGGAAGTCGAACCCTCCCCCTTCTCCTGGGGCTGCCTGCCTCGAGAGTTGTCGTTGCCATCCTCCTCGTCAGCCTGATCGGCCCCATCCCAGCGCCCGCCCTGCTGGGATGGGTCGGCCCCATATACCTTCTGCTGGGCCTCATCCTGTGCACTCTCTTGCTGTTGGTTTGCTGTTTGGTACTCCAGGCAAAACAACCCTCAGATTTTGCGATACCAAGCGATCTTCTCAAGGCAGGAATGGTTGTCGGACTCCTGGCATTCGCCTTGGATGCAGTGTAACACCTGGCTACTCCAAAGGGTCTACCTTGACACAACCCATTGATTATGCTAGCTTAATGAGCGATTACGTGGTCCGATTGGACGGATCGCGGCGGCCCCGATCAGGTTAACGTTTGGAGGTGCGGCTTGGGTACGACTACCAAAAAAGAGCTCGCCCTGATGGTCTCTCAGGAGACCGGATGCAAGAAAAATCTCGCTTCTGACATGGTCGACACGGTTTTCGAGGCCATGCGGGAGAGCCTGATGAACGCCCAGCGGATCGAGATCCGTGGATTCGGCGTCTTCCAGGTGAAAGAGACCCGGCCCAAGCCGGCGGCGCGCAATCCTCGTACGGGCCAGGTCATTTACGTTCCGGCTCGTCGGAAGACGCACTTTCGGCCCGGTAAGCTGCTGAAAGAGGAGCTCCACCGGCCGCCCCCTCCCCCGGAGGCGGTCCAGCCGCCCACACCGCCTTCAACTGGCTTCGGGGATTCCACCCCGACCGATGATCAGCCCTGACCCCCGACAGAGAAAGCACCGCAAAAAACAAAGCAAGGCCCCCGTAAATCACCGTTTGGGGGCTTTTCTGTGCCTCTCCTTGACACCCGGGCTCACCCCGACTACCCTTTCTCCGTTGCCTAATCGGAGGGCCCATGAAGCGTGCATTGATCATCGAAGACCAGCGACCGGTACGAGAATCTCTCGGCGAACTCCTCAAGCTCTCGGGCTTCGACGTGCGCCTGATCGGCGATGGCCACGCCGCCCTCGAGGAAGCGATGACCACCACCTACGATCTCATTACGGTCGACCTGAACATGCCTTCACTCGATGGGCTGAGCCTGATCGAGTCGATCGTATCGCAGGACGGCCCGAACCGGCAGACCCCGATCATCGTGATCTCCGCATATCTGAGTCCTGATACCGAAGAAACGTTGCGCGAGCACGGAGTAATCGACTGCCTGTCCAAGCCGTTCGAAGCGGAACGGCTGCTGGACCTGGCCAAGGAGTTGGCCTGATGCCGTCTCCTGCCGAGCGGATGCGCAAGCTCGTAGACGAACTGAACGAGCACGACTATCGATACAGGATCCTTGCTGCCCCCACCATCTCTGATCAGGCCTTTGACGAGATGATGAAGGAGCTCGAGTCGGTAGAGGCCGAGCATCCAGACCTCGTCATCCCGGATTCGCCTTCCCTTCGGGTCGGCTCCGACCTCACCAAATCCTTCGACACCATCGTGCACCAAGCACCGATGCTCAGCCTGGACAACACCTACTCGCCGGAAGAAGTGGAGGAGTTCGACAACCGGATCCGACGGGATCTCAAGGATGAGTCGATCGCCTATTCGGTGGAGCTCAAGATCGACGGGGTTGCCCTCAGCCTGATCTATAAGGACGGTCTGCTCGTTCGCGGGGTGACGCGGGGCGACGGAATTCAGGGCGAGGACATCACCCCGAACGTGAGGACGATTCGGTCGATTCCCATCCGACTTCGCGGCGATCTGCGGAACTGTGAGGTACGCGGTGAGGTGTACTTCGAACACGACACGTTCGCGGCGATCAATGCCGAGCGGGAGAAGAACGACGAACCGCTGTTTGCCAACCCACGAAACTCGGTGGCGGGCACCCTGAAGCTTCAGAACCCGAAGCTGGTGGCCAGTCGAAACCTCAGCTATTTCGCGTATTCCCTGGCCAGCCCGGAAATCGACCTCGACTCCCACTTCGATCGGCTCCAATTGCTATCGGATTCGGGATTCGTCGTGAATGCCGAGCGCGACCGGTTCAAGACGTCGGACGAGATCATCGCTTTTGGTGACAGGATCGAGAAGCGACGTAACGATCTCCCCTACGACATCGACGGCGTCGTCGTCAAGCTCGACAGCTATCGCCTGCAAGACGAGCTGGGGGCAACGAGCAAAGCGCCACGGTGGGCGATCGCTTACAAGTTCTCGGCCGAGCAGGCAGAGACGACGCTCGAGCAGATCGGGCTACAGGTCGGTCGAACGGGAACGGTCACACCCGTCGCCCATCTGACACCGGTCCTGGTGGCGGGGACGACAGTCAGCCGCGCAACACTCCACAACTTCGAAGAGCTCGCCCGAAAGGACATCCGCGAAGGTGACCGGGTGATCATCGAGAAGGGCGGCGACATTATCCCGAAGGTCGTCAGTGTCGTGGAAGCAAGCCGCTCGAAATCCACCAAGCCATATGAGCTTCCGACGAATTGCCCTGTCTGCGGCAGCACGCTGGTGTCGGACAAATCGGAAGTCGCGATTCGCTGCGCGACCGTCAGTTGCCCCGCACAAATGAAAGGCAACATCCGTCACTTCGCCGGGCGGACGGCCATGGACATCGAAGGGCTCGGGTCTGCGCTCGTCGATCAATTGGTCGGGGCCGAATTGGTGGTGGATGTGGGTGACCTGTACAGCCTCGACGTCGACCAGATCGCGTCGCTGGAACGAATGGGCACGCGGAGTGCGGAAAACGTCGTAACCGCCATCGCGCAGAGCAAGACGCAGCCGCTGAGCCGCCTTCTGTTTGCACTCGGAATCCGACACATCGGGGCAACTGTGGCGCGGTCACTGGCCTCGGCCGTCGGCTCAGTGGACGCACTGAAATCGGCGACCGAAGAAGAGCTCCTGGAGATCGACGAGATCGGCCCGATCATCGTCCAAAGCCTGAAGGATCACCTGGCAAACGAACAGAACTGGGCGGTCATCGGGAAGCTGCGGGCAGCGGGCGTGAAGCTGGAAGCGGATGTCGACGCGACGGGATCTGAGGTCGAATCGCCGATCTCGGGAAAGACGATCGTCGTCACCGGAACCCTCGAACGCTGGGGCCGATCGGAAATCCAGGATCTGATCCGGGGCCAGGGTGGCAAACCGACCTCGAGCGTTAGCAAGAAAACCGATCTGGTGGTCGCCGGAGAGGCGGCAGGCAGCAAACGCACCAAGGCCGAATCCCTCGGGATCAAAATCCTCGACGAGGCGGCTTTTGCCGAGCTTATCAACGACGCGTGACCAGGTATCACGCATAGAAACAGGAAGTTAGCCCGAGAATCGCCCGCTTTGCGCTTGACACGTCAAGGGCAAACGCCTAGACTACGTTCGCATCACATGGGGCCGTAGCTCAGATGGGAGAGCGCCTGAATGGCATTCAGGAGGTCAGGGGTTCGATCCCCCTCGGCTCCACCATACATAAAATGAAAAGGCTTACGCAATTGCTGCGTAAGCCTTCTTTTTTTACCAGATCTACACTGGCCTGTCTCGTTTCTGCGCCTGCGTTGGGACAGGCGACCTTCCAATTCTACCGATCCAACTCCCTCTTCAATTCCAGCCCAGGTGGTTAGCTCAGGCCTCAGCGGGAAGTTGCGGTTTGATCCACAGGTCTTTTCGTTCATCTTATACTGACGAGACCGACACCTCCGCCAAAGAGGTCTCGCAAAACATGCAGGTGTCGGATCCGTTCCAGCGATCCACTATCTCAAATAGCAAGGGGGAATGACCGTGCGGTGGATGACCTCAAGGAAGCGTGGACATGGGTTTGACGCATGCCCTCAAGCAATCACACTGGTCCTGTCCGTCCTACTCACAGTCCTAGTGACGCCCGCCCCCGCCTCTGCCACGAAATGGCTCGGGGCCGTGATGCTGAAGAACAACTGCGTCGTGTCTACCGGGCAGGAACTCGCCGATGGGCCTGGTGTACACTTCTGGTCTCGATACAGACCCCAGACGTCTTTACCGTTGAAATCTTGCAGGTCCAGCGTGATGATGTCGTAATCACCAGACAGTACCTGTTCAACAGCCACGATGGGGTGGACGGCCGCATCCACGTGGTAGCCCTCACCACTCAGCATTTCCACCATCATCCGGCAGAAGTCCTGTTCGTCATCGATCACGAGAATACGTTTGACGTCAACCATAAACACTCAGCCATCGGGAAAACGGACAGCGTGATGCTCGGCCGCCGCACCCAAACGCACAGCACTTACCGCACCAACAAGGTCGAGGCTTACGGCTGATGCAGTCAAGCTGCCCCGGGAATCGAATTGTCGCAGAACCCGCTCTTCATTCAGGAAACAGATCGAATTCTGGGACCTGACGTGACAAACATCACTGGAAAACAACGGTGGAATATCACATATTTGGGCAGTTCAAGGGGGCCACGACAGATCGGAGGATCGAATAGTCCATGAATATTCCGAGTGAGAACGACAAGCTGATGACCTTGAACCGGCTGAACCGGCATAAGAAGAAGTTCAGTCGGAAGGGGATCTCGGATATCCGCGTGCGGTGGAAGGGCAACTACATGTTCGTGGATATCGTGAAGGAAGAGAAGTCGGGGATGTTCGGGAAGTTTCTCGGGAACAAGACTGTTCGCGGCGTGGGAAAAGTCGCCCGACTCGAGTTTCTGAGTCCGAACAAGTGGAAGCTGTTGATCTACAAAGTGGACGTAAACAAGTACGCGCCGCACCCCAACTTCAAAGAGGGGACCGTCGAGCAGTGTCTGGACGCGACGGCCGAAATCTTCTTCTAGGTCATTTTCTTCGTTCACAAGCTTCGGCGGGACAGGTCGCCAAGGCTACGGCCTGGCAGGTGAGCTTGGGAACGATGCTTAGGATGTTTAAAAGGGCTCGGACGACACAGACCGGGCCTTCTCTGTGTACGTCCACTAAGCCGCTTCAGCGCAATCGTCGACGAAGTTCGCGGCTTCTTCGATCAATGACGGGCTCGCTCTGTCCTTGACCGCCTCTTCCGTCAGATGTCGTCGCCATCGACGGGCGCCGGGAATGCCTGAGTACAGACCGGTGATGTGCCTCGTCATCTGATGGAGGCGAGTCCCTCGCTGCGTCTGGCGTTCCGCATACTCGGCGAAAGCGGTTACGACTTCGCGCCGGGATCTTGCGCCACCCGCCTCCCCGTAGATCGCGGTATCCACATCTGCCAACAGATACGGATTCTCATAGGCCGCGCGACCCATCATGACCCCGTCCACGTGTTCGAGCTGTTCGCTCACGGCTTCCAGCGTTCTGATGCCTCCGTTGATCAAAACCTCGAGATCCGGGTAGTCGGCCTTGAGCCGATAGACGGTCTCGTACTTCAGCGGGGGAATCTCCCGGTTCTCCTTCGGGCTCAGGCCCTGCAGCCAGGCCTTCCGTGCGTGGAAGATGAACGTCCGGCACCCGCCGCCACGCACACGCTCAACGAACTCACAAAGCGCTTCGTAGGAGTCCTGATCGTCGATGCCGATCCTCGTCTTCACTGTGACAGGTACGGTCGTGACCTCCTGCATGGCAGAAACGCAAGCCGAGACGAGCTCCGGCTCCGCCATCAGGCAGGCGCCAAAGCCGCCGGATTGAACGCGGTCGCTCGGGCAGCCCACGTTCAGGTTGATCTCGTCGTATCCGAAGTCCGTCCCGATCCGAGCGGCAGCCGCGAGGTCACCGGGATCACTCCCCCCCAGCTGAAGGGCGACCGGATGCTCTTCCTCGTTGAACCCCAGCAACCGTTCCAGATCCCCGTGGAGGATGGCCGACGCAGTCACCATCTCGGTATACAGAACCGCGTGCCGAGAGATGAGGCGGAGGAAATAGCGCTCGTGCTGGTCCGTACAGTCCATCATTGGAGCGACACAGAAGCGTCTGTCGAGGGTATGTGGCATGACCCGAATGTACACAAAAACGGCGAGCCGGACTCAGCCAACTCGCCGTTCTCGGTGTTGGATCTTTGACTAGCTAAAGACCGGAAGTCCCAGTTCGTCACGGTTGACGATACTGGGCGCCGCCTGCGGGTTCTCGCCGTCGAGGAACGGGAGGACGTCGTTCTGATCCTGCCAGCAGGGATACCCACTCAGGATTCCAGCCACGTTCCCCGCCGCAAGCGAGGCCATACCCTCACGCGTCCAGATCGTCGCCGACGCGATGTGCGGAACGATCACGCAGTTCGGGCAATCTTTCAGCCCCGGCTTCATCGCCGGCTCGTCCTCGAACACATCCAGACCTACACGGAAGTTCGGGTGCGAGTTCAGGTGCTCGACCAAGGCAACCTCGTCGATCACCGGGCCACGGCTCGCGTTCACGAGGACCGCGTTGTCCTTCATCATCCCGAGACGCTCGGTGTTCATCAGGTGATGGGTCGTCTCGTCAAGCAGCGGGTGCAGACTGACGACGTCCGACTCACGGAGGACTTCCTCAACCGTGTCACACTTGCGCCACGAAATCGGCTCTTCGCCCTGAGACTTCAGGAACTCGCCATATCCGGTCAGGTAATCTTCGAGACCCTTGTTCTGATAGAGATCGTAGTAGAGGAAGTCCATCTTGTATCCCTCTACCATCATCTTCGCGTAGGATGCGCCAATCCGACCTGCACCGACGACGCCGACCGTCTTCCGCGACATCAACTCTCCCAGATACAGCGTCGGCAGCCAACCTTTGTAGTTCTCGCCACGCATGTACTCATCGGCCTCGACGACTCGCCGCGCTGCGGAGAATGTCAGGGCGACGGCCATCTCGGCTGTCGTCTCTGTCAAGACGCCCGGCGTATTCCCGACCGGGATGCCGCGGCTCGTGGCTGCGTCGACGTTCACGTTGTTGTATCCGACGGCATAGTTCGCGTACACCTTGCAGCCGGCTTTCCTGATCGCCTCGAACAGCTCCTCGCCCCAGTCTTCTGTCAGCTGACCGATCACACCGTCAACGCTGTCTCCGACCTTGGCTTTGATCTCGTCGACACTCAGAATCTCAGTCGACGTCCCGACCTCGACGCTGCAGTCGGCGGCGGCGAGCACGTCCATCCAGCGGGTGCCGGGCAGCTGCTTCGTGCAGACGACACGCTTGCTACCGGACGGGTTATGAGTTTCCCAATCTGCCAAAGCGACTCCTCCTTGATACGTGGTCATCACAAACGAGACACGCAGCGGAAGGGGCGGAAAACCGCGCCAGTCCGCCAAAAAACGGGTCTCGGCAGGCCGTCCAAACTAAGGGTATCGGATAAGAGGGTCAAGCGGAAACGATGCGAGGGCGTCTGTGCCGACCGACAGAACATCTTGCTCCACAGGCGCCTACCTTCCCTGTCACCCCACGAACGCAGGATGGTCTCTAATCCCGTCGAACGCGGTGTCATCCTCCCGCCCGTTGGCGGATTTCCCGATCAATTCGCACCGCCTGCTTCAGCTTCTCGGCTGCCTTGCTCGGATGTCGTGCATCCCCAAGTGTCCACGCCAATGCCAGGTCATAGAGGAGTTCTGTATCGTCGGGCTTTTGCTTCAAGAGCAGTTCTCCCTCGCGCCTCACCAAACCGTACTGCTGAGTGCGGAGGTAGATTTTGACCAACGTGGTCCGGATTTCGAGCTCTTTCGGTGCGAGTGTGCTGGCCTGCTTCACGTCCTGCGTCGCACGATCCATATCACCCATCTGTAGGTAGGTGAGGCCTCGATTGTAGTTGCATCCGTGCGCCCCTCCCCGGCCGATCGCATCGGAGAAGGCCTGTACGGCGCCATCGAGATAGCCTGCCTTCAAACACGCAAGCCCTCGCGCGTTCAGGCGCTCGGCGCTATCGTCACCCTGTTCAGCTTCGAGGGCTTCCAGGGCTGACCGAAACCAGGCCTGATGGCGGATAGCACGGTCCTGGAGCTGTTTGTCGTCGCCCTCTGCGGCAAGCAGATGCGTCAGCTCTTTGAACGCTCCATGAGCTTCCTCGATTGTGGTCGGTTTCTCCAAGCCCAATGCAGCTATGGCTTCATCGGTGGTCAAGACATACCCCCAGGACGTCAGCACTCCCCCAAAGCAACACGGATAGATCGGTCTTCTGTCTTGAAAGTAATGAGAGAAAGGAGGGCAGGGTACATAAAAAGAACGCCAGCTCAATGGGTCAGAAGCTGACGTTCGGTAGGACAGTAGTGATGCCGAATCACTAACCCTACTATCGGTCCCAGGGAGGTGAATCTTTAGCTGAAGTCCGGGATCGAAACGGGTGCGCCGTCCTGCAATGCGGACGCGTGGGCGCACAAGCCAGGCGCGGTCATCTCGACTCCGCGATAGACGTCGATTGGGACGGGTTGTTCACCACGGGCGGCCTTCACGAAGTCCTCGACGAGCAACATCTCGCTCGTCCCGTGTCCCCCGGTCACAGCGGGCTCGAGTCCCGGATCGGAGACTTCGGCATGGATTTCCTGCATCCCATCCTGGCCCTGCCTGAAGATTTTAGCCGGATCCCCGGGAGGTCGGCCATTCTCGATCACCCCTTCTGTCCCGTAGAAGACCTGCCAGTGGAACGCGGGTTCGCGGCAGACGGAGAATCCGCACAGGATCTTGACAATCACGCCTCCGGCGGTCCGGAACAACCCCACCTCCAGGTCATCCACACCGATCTCCGGGCTCGTGCGCGGGCCGGTCGACAGGCCGATCGCCTGAACGCAGCGATCATCGAGGATATCAAGGACGGGCCCCAGGCTGTGGGTGCAGTAGTAGATGGGCGGCATATCCTTGCGCCAATTGCCCTCCTGCATCCGGGGACGGATATTGTGGACGTATTCTGCCTCGACATAGGTGATGTCACCGATATCGCCACGCTGTATCCGGTCGCGCCACTCCTGGAGATAGTGGAAGTAGCACATGTTTTCGGCAAACATGTAGATCCCGTCGGCACGGTTCGCGGCCGCCACGAGATCGTGACACTCCTCCAGCGTCCAGGCCGCAGGGACCTCCGACAGCACGTGACGGCCGGCATCGAGGGCGGCAATCGCCTGACGCGCGTGAAGGGGACCAGGGGTGGCGATAACGACGGCGTCCAGGTTGGCCTGGATCAAGTCGTCGAATCGATCGAGCCGTGTGGGGATCTGCCAGCGGTCTGCCACCTTCGTGAGAACATCCGGGGAGGTATCGCATACAGCGACGACCTCACAGTCGTCCCGTTCAGCGAACACGCGGAGGAATGATTGTCCTCTTCTCAGACCTGCGACGCCTACGCGCAACGTTGACCTCCGGATACAAAAAGGGTGCGAGAGTGATCTCGCACCTCGGTCGCCCCTTCGGGGCTCTTCTCAATCACGCTTGTTCGAGAGCTGGTTCGGGTTCGGTGTAGGTGTCGATGGCGACGGGTTCGCCTTTGCCGTTCAGGAGGGCGTCTGCGGTCTGGCGAGCGGCGACCATCTTGGGCCAGATGACTTCGCGGTAGCCACGAACCTGATCGGGCAGTTTGAACACGCGCACGTATGCGGCATACCTGGTCTTGTCGTCGAAGGCGAAGTCTGCTGCCAGACCGATGAACCAGTCGCGGTATGCTTTCTCTTCAGCGTGCCACTGGGGAAGCCATCCTCGCAGGAAGCGTAGCCGGCGCATCACGTTCAGCATCCAGGGCTTGGGTGACAGGTCGAACTTGACGTCGGCACCCAGGATCTCGAAATGCGGCCGCATGATGTAGCTGTGCGTCAGCCGATCTCCTCGCGCGGGGTCGATGTTGTATCGCGCGTGATCGCGTCGCTCTTTCTCGACACTCGTGGCCAGGTGGGCGACGTAGATCTCGTCTTTGTAGGCCATTACCCTCGCCAGGTTCGGGATCAGGGCTTCGGTCGCCTCGTATCCATATTCGGCCGTGTCGCGGGCGAGCACTGCGCTCACCGTGTCGGCGTAGGACTTCGCGCATGTCTCCCCACCCCACTGGAACGTGTCGTAAGCCCCAAGCGCGAACTGAAGCCGAGCCTCTTCTCCGATCAGCCAACCTGAGGCCACATCTGCAATCGCGCGGTAAGCCTTAGCCGTCGCCGCGCCGCTCGTCTTTTCGAGGATACCCGCTTTGTCTTCCAGAAGCTCTTGGTAGGTGACCGCCTCGGCCGGTTTGTCGAACACCGCCGGATCGATCGCCGCTTTACGACCCATCTCGAAGGCCTTCAGATTCTGTTCCAGTTCTGCGGAACGGATGTTGACCTTCATCGCCCAACGGAGGTTGTCCAATGACACCGGAAGCGCCCCCCTCTGGAAGGCGGCGCCCAACAGGATGCTGTTGGCGTAGATCTTGTTCCCGAGGAACCGTTCGGAGATCTCGCCCAGATCCATGCCGAAGTAGCGATCACCGCGCGTATACCGCTTGATCCACGCCTCCAGGTCATTGGTGTCGAAGTCGTCGATCCCGGTCATCGTCATGATCGTTTCGCGTTTCCCGGTCTCCACGACCGCCGTCGTGTGCTGGGGGCTCGCCACTCGGCCGGTCCCGTTCGGATCCATACCGCGAACAGCTTCGAGAATGTCCAGCCCGAGGACCAGGTTCGCGTGACCGTGCGGTGTGATCTGAGAGATCACCCGCTCGTCCTTCGAGAAGCTCACGTGCGAGTAGACTGCGCCGTTCCGGATCGCCAGGCCCTTCTTGTTCGTAAACCGGACGGTATATCCCTCTTTCGCCCCTGCCGTCGAGATGATGGCCGAGATCGTGTTGACCCCCATGCCGCCGACCCCGCCAACGTAGGCATACCACGCGTCGTCGAAACCCTCCGTATCGGGCAATGGAAGGTCGTCCAGCTCGATCGACTCGGTTCTTACGATAGGCGCCTGTTCACGATGGATCGTCACCTCTTCGAAGGACGGGCACGTCTTGTCGCCGTTCGCCACGGTGACCTTGGTGCAGGCGCCATCTGACACACAGAGCGAGAGATCAGTCGCCACCTTCGGTCCGTGGAGGGTATCCTCAACGGTCAGTCCCGAACACCCGGTCGCCCGCGTGCACTCGAGACAGTATTCACAGATCTCGGGGGTGATGTTGATCTGTGACTCTTCCGGCAGGAACCCTTTCTCCTGGATCACCGCCCGATCCTCGTTCCTCTGGCGTCGGTTGAAGGTGATTCCGCACTCCTTGTCAGCGATCACGATCTTCACGCCGTCCTTCAGGAGTGTCTCCTCAACGGCTTCCCGGTAGGGCTCCCGATCTTCAGGATTCATCCGGACGATCGACACCGGGCTGGCCACGCTGCCCGCCATACCGCGCACGACCGACTCGATGTCCTGAGCGAACGTCGGGTTGCCGAGGATGTCGACCTCCACACCCGGCGTCGGCTGATGACCCGTCATCGCCGTCGTCTTGTTGTCGAGGATGATGTAGGTGATGTCCTGCCCGTGTTTGATCGAATCGGAGATCGCCGCCATTCCGCTGTGGAAGAAGGTGGAATCTCCCATGAACACGAGCTGCTTGTTCCGGATGAACGGATCGATCCCCGCTCCCGTCCCGCCACCTAGCCCCATCCCGGACAGGTTGTGCATCAGCCGGTCGAAGGGCTTGTACTTGAGGAGTGAGTAGCAGCCGATGTCACCGTGGAACACCAGATCGACCTCGTCGCGGCCGTGCTGTTCCTGCATATACTCGGGATCCATAAAGTCGTCGACCACGCGATTGAGCACGCTGGCCGAATCGCGATGCGGACACCCCGGGCAGAAGGACGGCGTACGCGCCGTCGCGTGCAGCTCATACTCGGCGGTCTCACTTATCAGATCGACTTCACGTTGAACACGTTCACCATCAACACCGCCGACCTCGATCGCTCCGAGCAGACGCGCAAGCACCTCGACCGTAATCGACGGGTTCAGCCCCCGCGTCTCCGGGAAGCCCTCAACGTCGTTCGGGAAACGCTTGCCCCAGACAGGCTTCAGGCTGCCCTGCTTGGTGGACAGCTCGAGGATGACCGACTTGACCTGCTCCTCGAGGAACGCCCGCTTCTCCTCCACCACCACGACCTGATCACACTGGTCACACAGATCGGACAGGATGTCCGGATCGAGCGGGTATGTGAGCCCGTATTTGAGGATGGGAAAGCGACCGGACAGACCCAGCATGTCGAGCGCGTGTTCCAGGTAACAGTATGCGAGGCTGCTCGTGACGAAGCCGATCGGCTGTCCCCCGTCACCCGGTACGATCCGGTTCAGGCCGAGCTCGCGAGCCCCCGCCAGCATCGCCGGGAAGCGATCATAGATCACCTCGTCCTCCTTGATCGCCGTGCTCGGAGGAATGATGACCCGGTCGTCGACGGGAATCGTGCGGCTGTCGATCGTCACCTTGGACTGGACGGTAATGTCGGGGAACTCATTCGCGTGGACCTGGACGGTCCCGCCGCCGTCTGCCTGGTTGGACGTCACGAGATACGCGACATACAGACGGGTCTTCTCAGAAAGGTCGAGCGCGGCCCCCATCCAGTCCTTGATCTCCTGGAAGGTGCTCGGCTCGAGGACGGGCATATACAGATGCTTCGCGATGAAGCGTGAGTCGGCCGGGACCTGCGTGCCCTCTGACCAGGTGTCGTCGCCGAACACCGCCACAGCCGCACCTCCCGGCCCGGTCCCTGCCATATTGCCGAGAGCAAGTGCATCGGCTGCGACGTGAGCCCCCACGCTCTTCATCACGGTCACGGCACGGATGGGCTCCATCTGCGCACCGTTCAGGCGAGCCGCACTCAGCGCTTCGTTGTTCGCGATCTGGACCATCACCCCCTTCTCGACGAGGAGGTCACGAATCCGTTCCGCGGCATCGAACACTTCCGCCACCGGAGATCCGGGATACCCCGTCAGGAGTCCGATTCGGTTCTCGATGGCTCCCTTCACGAGGAGCTCGTTCCCCGTGAAGATGCTGACGCCTTCTTCCTGTGTGAAACGCGGGTCCATCCGCAGGCTAGATCTCGTTCTGCCAGTTGGGATTATACAGCTCGCCGGGATACGTCGAGTGTACGAGTTCGTAGACCCCTACACCACGCCGATCCCGGAAGATAAACTCGTAGGCCCCCTGGCTCTCGTAGGTCCAGATTTCATACGGCTTGACGCTGTCGACGGCTGAACGATACTCGCGGTCTGTCGGCGACCCATACTTCACGTAGATCCGCCCCTTGTCGGTATCGTAGCCCTCCTGTCTGTGACCGCCAGAGAAGTTGTTGTCCGCATACCGCATCCGGCGGATGTGCTCGATCAGCTTCTCGTTCACCACCGTCGAAGGAGTCGGATCGGAGCGTTTCCAGAACACCTTGAGGAATTTGTCCTTCGAATCAAGCGTCTCCAGCTCTTCGTATGTCTTGATGTCGTTCTCCGCCGCGATCCACTTTATGTGTCGATAGTAGGCCAGGCTCGTCTTCTGGTCCTCGGTAAGCTCGTCATCGGGATCCGTCTCGGACTGCAGGAACACCAGCGCTTGCCCCCCACCCATCGCCTTGCTGTCCAGATCTCGTGCCTGGACCGACAGGAGGTAGCGACCAGGCTCCACGCCTACCGTGGCGATCGAGTCGATCAACACGGCGCTCTCACCGCCCTTCTTGTATCGATGGTCGACCGGCCTGCTCACTGGAACGCCGTCCTCGGTCGTCAGCGAGTAGCGAACGTCGAACGCGGACCCCGGCGACAGGTTGTAGAGTTCGTGGTAGAACCGGACAGGCTCTCCGATGCGGAAGATCCGGGTCGTCTTCGGAACCACCTCCCAGCCGTTCCTGACAAACCGACCGTCTCCTGTCGCCTGATTGACCTGCGACGCGAGCAGGACCCCGCTGCTCTTGAGCCCTGCGGACTCGAGGTCCTCGACCGTCAGGTCAGCGTCGACCGTACCGTGGTTGTCGCCATAGATGTCTTCGACAACGAGAGCAACCTTGTAGGCGCCCGGTTTCAGGCTGAACCCGATCTGATCGCGGACCACCCCTCCAGTCTCCTTCAGCTCCCTGAGATCGGAAACACTGAAGTTGCGGGTCCAGACCTCCTCGCCCGCCACTTGCCCGCTCGCATCGGTGATCGTAATGGACAGATCGATCTGAGACACGAAGCTGCCGGATTCGGGGACAAACTGAAGCTGTCGAGCGTCGAGTACGGTATAGAATTCCTGAAGCGCGAATCCCTGTACACCGCGGAACAAAGCCGTGTCGACGAAGTATCGCAGCTCACCAAGACTGCCTCTCGGCCAGTCGACGGTTTTCGCCGAGTCCGCGGGTGCTTCTGTCTGTGCGTGCGTGAAGGAAGCTGGGAAAGCGATCAGCGCAAGCATCGCCGCCCAGCGTGTCAGGTTTCGAATCGACATGGTGTTGCTCCTCAACCGGCCACGGGTGATATGGCATCGACGACGTCGGCGCGGAGGCGACCAAACGTCTTGTCGTCCAGTACGGGGATCATCCCGTCGACATCGACGGGTTCGAACAGGTCGACCCAGGATCGGCAGCCGCCATACTCGGGGCGTGGGTCGATGTGACCTGGCGCTGGCAGCCGATAGACCCTGAGCACCATCGTCGTCAGAGGCTTCTCAGGCTTCCAGTAGAACCGGTCCTTGATATACTCGGCGGTCCAGATATGCGAGGATGCCAGACGATCGATCGCCTCGGCGTCCTCGACCGGAAAGAGGTCCGTCACACAGGCACAGTACATGACGGGAATCCGCTCGGGTGCCTCGGTCGGCATATCCGCCAGCCACGACTGCACGTCAGGCTTCAGAATCGACGGCTCTTGATGGTAGAACGTCGGGTAGAGCAGAAACCGCTCCGAGACGAGGTCGAAATCGCCCGTCTCCTCAACGATCCCACCCTTCCGCATCAGGACGACCTGGCGTCCCTCACCGAGAGCTCGAATCGCCAGAGCCCATTCTTTAAGGGCACATCGCTTGGCAGTACTCACGCATCCCCCTCGGGATCATCCGGGAAAGCCGAAACCCAGATCTCGTCGTCGATCACCTTGACGGTGTAGGTATGAACCCGATAGTGATCCGCTTCCGGACAGACGCCTGTGTCAAAGGTAAACCGGAGCCCGTGCCAGAGGCAGGTCACGTGTTCGTCATCGAACTCGACGGTGCCGATCGGGCGATTGTTGTGTGGACAGGCGTTCTCGACCGCCTTGAACGTCCCCGAACAGTTGAACAATCCGACATCCCGCCCCATCACCATCACGACCTTCCCCGCGCCAGGCGGCAGGTCAGCCACCTTCCCAACCCGCACAAACTTGCGGCCATCGTCCTCGGGCGGCGAGCTCCCTCCCCCCATCCAGGCTTTCAGGTCGAACGGGCTCACGTCGTCAGGGGTGCCGCCTGGTCGGCCGCGTGGTAGGAGCTCCTCACGAGCGGACCTGACTCCACGTGCTTGTATCCCAGGGTCTCCGCAAACAGCCGCATCTCTGCAAATTCCGACGGCTCATAGAACCGCTCGATCGGCACGTGATCCGGCGTCGGCTGCAGGTATTGCCCGATGGTCAGGATGTCCGTCCCCTGAGCCGCGATATCGCGGATCGTCCCGTCAACCTCTTCGCGCGTCTCGCCGGCTCCGACCATAATTCCTGATTTCACTGGAATGTCCGGCCGGGCAGTCTTGGCATGTTCCAGCAGCTCCAGCGACTGCTGATACTTCGCCTGAGGCCGCATCGTCCGGTAGAGTCTGGGCACAGTCTCCACGTTGTGGTTCAGGATCTCGGGTCCGGCGTCGAGCACCAACTGGAGCGCATCCCAGTTGCCCTGAAAGTCAGGGATCAGCACCTCGACACTCGTCTCGGGACATTTCAGGTGCACCTGGCGGATCGTCTCTGCGAAGATACCGGCGCCACCATCTTCCAGTTCGTCCCGGTTGACGGATGTGATCACGGCGTGTCGCAAGCCTAACGCCTCGACTGCTTCGCCGACTCGAACAGGCTCGTCTCCGTCCAACCCGATCGGCCGTCCCGTCTTTACGGCGCAGAATCCGCAGCTCCGCGTGCAGATGTCGCCGAGGATCATGAACGTCGCCGTTCGTGCCCCCCAGCACTCACCGATATTCGGGCATCGCGCGCTTTCGCAGACCGTATGCAGCTGCTTCTCCTCGACCAGCCGCTTCAGGCTACGATATTCGGCGTTGCCGGGCGCGGGCACACGGAACCATTCAGGGAGCCGTCGCTTCCGGGCCGGCTCGATGTTCACGATATCGCTCAAGCGAGCTCCCCGATCAGCGTCTTCTGCGTGCAATCGGTGACGGTGACGTCTACGAATGTGTTCGGCTCGGCCTCACCAGTGAACACGATGGTCTTGAACGTGTCTGTCTTTCCGGACGTCTGTCCCGGTCGTCTGGCCGGCCCCTCGACCAGCACTTCTACCGTCCGGCCGACATACGTCTGGTTCACCTCCAGCGAGATGCCGTTCTGGAGCGTGATCACTTCCTCCAGACGTTCGCCCTTCTCGGTCGCCGAAACGGTATCCGGGATCTCCCGCTCCGCCACCGTGCCTTCACGCTCTGAATACTTGAACATGAATGCAGAGTCGAACCGCACGCCCCGCATCAGGTCCAGGGTCCGGTCGAAATCCTCGCGTGTCTCTCCCGGGAAACCGACGATGATGTCCGTCGACAGCGAGAGACCGGGGATTGCCGCCCGGAGATCCTCGACCAGCTTCCGATACTCGGCCGTCGTGTAGCTACGCTGCATCGCCTCGAGCACGGGGTCGGCCCCTGACTGCAGGGGCAGATGAATGAACGGGCAGATCTTCGGATCGCGCCCCATCGTTTCGATCAGTTTTGGCGTGAAGTCACTCGGATGGGGCGACGTGAAGCGGATACGCCGGATGCCCTCTACACGCGCCACCTGCTCCAGAAGATCCGCGAAATCCGTCTCACCGTCGTGGTATGAGTTGACCGTCTGTCCGAGGAGCGTCACCTCTTGGAAGCCTTCCTGTGCCGCGATCTCGGCCTGGCGGACAATCTCGTGAGCGTCCACGCTTCGCTCTCGTCCGCGTACATAAGGAACAATGCAGAAGGTGCAGAACTTGTCGCAGCCCCGCATCACGGTGATCCAGGCATTTACCCCCTCGCTGCGAGCCGGATCCAGTCCGACATACGTCTCGCTGCGCCCCAGCTTTACATCGAGTGCCGGCTCACCGCGAGCCTCCTGGACCATCTGCGCCAGATCGCGATACGAGTCTGGTCCCAGAATCAAATCAACATAGGGAACCCGATCGAGCAGCTGCTCGGACAGATGCTTGGCCATACAGCCGCAGACACCGAGCACCACGTCCGGCCGCTTCATCTTGAGGTGACTGAGCTGGGACAGCCGTCCGATTACGCGATCCTCCGCGTGCTCCCGGATGGCGCAGGTATTCAGGAGGACCACGTCAGCCTCCTCCAGACGCGTCGCGGCCGAATAGCCGGCAGACTTCAGCACGCCCAGCATCACCTCCGAATCGGAGACGTTCATCTGGCAGCCGTAGGTCTCGACGTAGACCGTCCCTCTTTCGGCCGGGACGACGTCCTCGATCGCCGGGGTTGGGGCCGGCCCGTGGCTCGGCTCGATCAGCTTCAATTCATCCACGTGATTCGCTCTGTTCCAGTGCTTGTTCGATTTCCTGTGTGACTTTCGGATCGTCTTCCACATCGAGCCGGCTGCGTAGCGCAACGGCCGCCTCTTCTCCACCGATTCTGCCGAGTGCCCACGCAACGTGCTGCCTGATTAACGGCTCGTCATCGTCCAGCGCGCCGACGAGCGCAGGGACATCAGATGTATCTCCGATATTCCCGAGCGCCACGGCGGCGTTTCTCAGCAGGCCGCGCCTTTTGGTGCGCTTGATCGGGCTCTTGCGAAACCGCCGGCTGAAAGCTTCCTGGTCGAGGGAGAGAAGATCGTGCAAATCCGGTCGCTCGAACCCGGGCCTTGATTGGAATGCCGGCTCAGCCGTCGGACGGGCGTGTCGGACGTTCCAGGGGCAGACATCCTGGCACACATCGCAGCCGTAGACCCAGTCCCCTACACCCTCACGTAAGTCTTTTGGAATCGGGCCTTTGAGTTCGATCGTAAGATACGATATACACCTGTTTGAATCCAGCACGTAGGGCTCGAGAATCGCGTCCGTCGGGCACGCATCGATGCACCGCGTGCACGTCCCGCAGTGGTCCGTCGCTGGCGGATCCGGCTCGAGGTCGAGCGTCAGGATCAGCTCACCCAGGAAGAACCACGAGCCCATTCGCTTCCCGATCAGGTTCGTGTGCTTGCCATACCAGCCGAGTCCAGCTCGCGACGCATATTCGCGCTCGAGGACGGGCCCCGTGTCCACATAGGCCCTGCCTTCCGTCCCCGGAGCGAGCGACAGGATCTGCCCGAGCAGGTCGAGAAGACGCCCCTTGATCACATCGTGGTAGTCGTCGCCTCGTGCGTAGGACGATATGCGGCCCCCACGTGGAGACATCTCTTCCTCTGGCTCTGGCTGGTAATTCAGGCCGAGACACAGGATCGACCTTGCCCCGGGGACGATCGCCGCAGGATCTGCACGCCGATCGAGGTTCCGCGTGAGATACCCCATCTCACCGGCGTAGCCCTTTTCTATCCAATCCTGATAGAACAACCAGTGATCGGGCGGGTCCGCCGCCGTTACCCCTACGGGCGAGAAGCCCAGGCCCGAGGCCAGGGCTTTGACCTCGTGTGTGAGCGCAGATCGATCCAAGAATAGTGAAAGGGCAGAACACCGGGTGCTCTGCCCTTCTCTGAACAATTGTCTATACTGGGTCAGGTTACGGACGCTGCCGCATCCTGAACGGCGTCGGTCACGAGTCGATAGGCGTGCTTTCGTGAAGGGGGCAGGCCGTCGAGCGCTTCCGCCAGTTCGTCCCGTGTGATCCCCTTGTCGAGCTGTCGTCCCTTCAGCAATTCCGTGGAAACAGACCCGGCCGCAATCGCTGCCGCACAGCCGTGGGCCATGAACGTGACGCGATCGACGATGCCCTGCTCGTCCAGCTTGAAGTAAAGTTCGAGTGACGCTCCGGACGCTGGATTTTCCGACGACCCGACGACCGTTGCCTCATCCATCGCGCCAACATTCCGAGGATGCTCGAAATGGTCGATCGCGATGTCCGAGTAGCCTTCGCTCAAATCAGTAATGGACGTTGTCCAAGGGACGACGCGGCGGCGTCAGTGTGACACGCTCCTCGACCGCCAGCAGACGCTCTTTCGTGTAGATCAGATCCGCCCGACTCTCAGCCGCGAGCTCCGAGCGTTCCGTCATCACAATCGCGTCTTCCGGGCACGCTTCGACGCACATCCCGCAGAAAATGCAGCGCAGCATGTCGATCTCGAACCGGTTGGGATACTTCTCCCGATCCGGCCACGGCGCCCCCGCCGCCTCGATCGTAATGCACTCGGCCGGACACGCTGTCGCGCACATATAGCACGCGACGCACTTAGGCCTTCCCTGATCGTCCTTTGTTAGCTTGTGGAGACCTCTGTACCCTTCCGGCTTTTCCCATCTTTCTTCGGGATACTGCATTGTGACCTTTTTCCCGAACAGGTGCTTGAACGTCAGCGACAGCCCCTTTGTTATTGCCGGAAGATACATTTTTTCGGTCAACGTCATTTCGTGACCTACTTTTTTCATTTCTGTTGTCTCCTCTACGATTTCTGTTGCGGCCCCGTCGCCGTTTATTCGGTCGACCGGCCCATCCGGTTGCGACAGTCTGACGGATCACCGTCACCTGGATCTCACCGGGAAACGTTAGATCCTCACGCACCTTCTGCGCGATATCAAAGGACAGATTCTTGGCGTCATCGTCCGAGACCCGCCCCGCGTTCGCCATCACCCGGACTTCACGGCCCGCGTTGATTGCGTAGGCATCCCGGACGCCGTTGAACGAGCGTGCTAGATCTTCGAGATCCCTCACTCGCTGGATGTAACCTTCCGCGTCGTCCCGTCGTGCACCGGGTCGGGAGGACGAGATGGCGTCAGCCGCGGCCACGATGAACGAGATCGGCGACAACGGTTCAGCTTCTTCGTGGTGATAGAGGATCGAGTTGATGACCTCTTCACCCTCGCCATACTTCTTGGCGATATCGACGCCGATGCCGACGTGCGTGCCTTCCTGCTCGTGATCGATCGCCTTACCGATGTCGTGGAGCAACGCGCAGCGCCGGGCCAGTTTCTGATTCAGCCGAAGCTCCGCAGCCATCGCACCGGCCAGGAAAGCCACCTCTTTACAGTGACCGATCATCCCTTGCCCGAAGCTCGTCCGGTATTTCAGTTTCCCGACGAGCTTGACCAGTTCGGGATGCATATCATCGATCCCGACGTCCTTGACCGTGCGCTTCCCTTCTTTCTCGATCATGGCAGCGATCTTCTTCTCGCTCTGGGCCACGACCTCTTCTACACGGCCGGGATTGATCCGCCCCTCTTTGACCAAGGCTTCCATCGCCAGACGGGCGATGTCTCGCTTTACAGGATCGAAGCTCGACAGCACGACCGCTTCAGGGGTATCGTTGACGATCACCTTGACGCCGGTCGCCGCCTCGAAGGAGATAATGTTCCGTCCCTCCTTACCGACGATCCGACCCTTTATGTCGTCATCGGGCAGCGGCACGACCGAGATAGACGACTGCACCGTCTGGTCGGTCGAACACCGCTCGATCGCGCTGGCGATGATTCGCTTCGCTTCGCGATCGGCCTGCTCCTTCGCCTGCTCGACCTTTTCGCGCCCGATCTCCGTCGCGACCCGCTGCAGGTCGTTCCGGATCTTCTCGAGAAGCATTTCCCGAGCGTGGTCGGCGTTCATCCCCGAAACACGCTCGAGGGTTGAACGCTGCTCACCGAGAATTTTGTCCAACTCCTCGTTCTTGCGCGTCAGTCGCTCAGACTGCTTCTTCGTGTCCCGATCACGGCGCTGTAACCCGCGATCGCGCTGCTGAAGAACTTCTGATCTATTCGTGAGATTGGCCTCCGTCTCGTGCAACGAAGTCTCTTGCTTGTCCAGTTCCTTCCGCTTACGGTCTAGTTCAGACTCATACTGAGACTTAGACTCATACCACGCGTTCTTCTCTTCAAGCAGGGCTTCCCGTCGATCGCGGTCGGCCTTCTCGACCAGCTTCGCGACCCGTCGGTCGTTCTCCTCCTCGAGATCGGCCACCTGACGTGCCCTGACTCGTGAGCAGAACATCCAGCCCATTCCAAAAAGCAGGATGGCACCCCCCAACCCAACACCGATAATCGTGAAATCCTGTGCCATCGAAGCTCCCAGCAATGACCCAAAGTCCATTGGAGCCTCCGACAGTCCTCAAATTCAAGATCCAAAGCAGATGGTCCGGTGGCGCGTGGTCGCAATGCGGGCAGCACGCTACGGAGCATACCCGTCACACACATCAGTGATATCGTGGCGAACCACATCACGAATAGATTTGTCTCGTGAGAAACGCCCAATCCGAACTCCCGAAGAAAACGCATACCTGATTCAATGGTACGCAAAAGGCGCGGGAACCAGGCTCCCGCGCCCAAGCGTCGTGGTTCAGACGCTGAAAGACTCCCCGCAGCCACACTGATTCTTGGCGTTTGGGTTGTTAATCTTGAAGCCCTGCCCCATCAAGCCGTCGTCGAAATCCAACTCCGACCCGACAAGGTAGAGCGCGCTCTTCATGTCGATAAAGACACGGACGCCATTGCTTTCCACAACGTCGATATCGCCGTCCGGTTCTTCAGAGAATTCAAGCTTGTACTGAAGACCCGAGCACCCACCGCCGACCACGCGAACACGCAGTCCGCAGTCAGCACGTCCTTCACGTTCCAGCAGGTCCCTGATCTTGCCAGCAGCTGATTCGGTGACGGTCACCATGCCCCGTACACCTCCTAAGACAGGTTTAGGTCAGGCTCGACAGGCAGGCCTTGACCGCGTCGAAATCCGGGAACTCGCCAGCGTCGTCGGCCACTGCGGCAAACTTGACAACGCCTTCCTTGTCGATCACGAAGGCGGAGCGCTTGGCAACCCCCTTGAAACCAAGCAGTTCCTCGAACATCGCGCCGTAAGCCTGACAGACTTCCTTGTTGAAGTCACTCAGTAACGGAACCGTTATATTGCTTGCCTCGGCCCATGCCTCCTGCGCGAACGGACTGTCCACGCTGATGGCCAGCACCTCGGCATCGAGTGCTTCATATTCGTTCAGGCCTCCAGAAACCGAACACAGTTCGTCGGTACAGGGGGAGGAATAGGCCAACGGGACAAAAAGCAGTACAACGTTCTTCTTGCCCTTGTAGTCCGACAGGCTGACATCGACCATATCGCCGACCTTACGCTTGAGGGTAAAGCCTGGCGCCTGATCTCCAACAGATAGTGCCATGTTATCTCCTTAGTGGGTTCATCTGGCTGCGTCGAAAAGCTCGTTGACCTTGTTCCAGTTGACCACCTCATGGAAGGCGGCGATGTAGTCCGGCCTACGGTTCTGATAGTTCAGGTAGTAGGCGTGCTCCCACACGTCCAGACCGAGGAGGGGCGCACCACTCCCGTCCATCAGCGGGTTGTCCTGATTTGGCGTGCTCACGATGTCCACACCGCCGTCAACTGCGATCAGCCAGGCCCATCCGCTGCCGAACCGCGTCGCTGCAGCAGTGTCGAAGGCCTCTTTCGCGCCGTCGCCGCTGCCGAACTTCGCGTTGATGGCAGCCATCAGGGCATCCGACGGTTCGCCACCGCTGCTCGCTGGCGCCATCACCTGCCAGAAGAGCGAGTGGTTCCAGTGTCCACCACCGTTGTTACGGACAGCCGTACGCTTGTCCTCGGGGACGCTGTCGAGATCGGCGATCAGTTCGCCCAGATCCTTGTCTTCCAGCCCCGTCCCCTCAAGAGCAGCGTTTAGGTTTGTCACGTATGCATTGTGGTGCTTGCCGTGGTGAATCTCCATCGTGTCCGCACCGATGTGGGGTGCGAGCGCGTCGTGAGCGTACGGCAGATCAGGTAAGCTGTGAGCCATCAGTCTTCTCCTCTACTGTCGGGAACCCGAACGAAAAAGGTGTAAGCAGCTAAAATACATTGAGTTACAGATACGCAGCCCACACAGGCGGCATCCAAGAAAGTCATCCAGAAATATACTGAACGTCCCAGAACGCGTCAAGCTGCCCGGGTCGGTGTTTTTGCTTTAACAACTGGCCTTACGCGGATTCGGGCCTTTGCGGGTCGCTTGAAACGAGGATGTTGTCGATCAGCCGTGCACGCCCGAACCTCACGGCGACGGCAAGCAGAAAAGAATCGTTCAGATCCTCGTCCTGCCTCAACCGATCGGCACTTACAGCCTCGACATAGTCGATGTCCGCCAACTCGGAGCGTTCGATCTCCGCCCGCATCGCCGAAATCAGATGCTCCCGTCGTCGTTCTCCCTTGAGTGCAAGCCGCTGACCGGCCTGAAGGGCGTGAAACAGCACAGGGGCCGCCGCCCGTTCTCCTTCACTCAAATACACGTTCCTGGAGCTCCGCGCCAGGCCGTCCGCCTCACGGATAGTCGGCGACACGAGAATCTCGACCCCAAGGTTGAGATCGCGGCTTAGTCGACGGATCACCATCGCCTGCTGCGCATCCTTCTGACCAAATACGGCGGCGTGGGGTCGGCAGGCCGTGAACAGCTTGGCCACCACCGTCGCCACACCGCGGAAATGACCTGGTCTTGAGGCGCCACACAGATGGTCTGTCAGCCCAACGACATCAGCGTGCGTCGTAAACCCGTCCGGATACATCTCTTCCTCGGTCGGCGCAAACACGACTTCCCCGCCACAGCGTTCGATCAGCTCGAGGTCTCGCTCGAAATCTCGAGGATACGACTCGTAGTCTTCACCGGGACCGAACTGGGTCGGGTTGACGAAAATGCTGACGACAACCACATCGCCATCCCGCCGCGCCCGGCGTATCAGGCTGGCGTGGCCTTCGTGGAGGTAGCCCATCGTCGGGACGAGCGTCACCCGATTCCCGGTGAGACGGGCGTCTTCGGATACGGTCTGCATCTCTGAGATGGATTCGATGACGCGGAGACGAGACACGATTACTCAGGAAAGCACCGACGCTTGACCTCTTCGCGGTAGGCGGCGCCTGCTTTTTTCGTCGCTTCGTAAAGGTGGGCGTACTTGCGGACGTATGAAGGCACGGACTCATACTGACCGAGCATATCCGAACTGACCAGAACCTGGCCGTCACAGGCCGGCCCCGCGCCGATCCCGATCGTGGGAATCGTCAGGTCGGCTGTGATTGTCTCCGCCGTTTCGTGGGACATAAACTCCAGAACCATCGCGTAGCAGCCAACTGACTCCAGCTGCGAGGCCTGCTTACGGATCCGTGCCGCCGACTCGACCTTCGTCCCCTGACGACGATAGCGCCGGGCCGTCTGCGGCAAGAGGCCGACGTGGCCCATCACCGCCACCCCGTTTGCCGTCAGAAGCTCGACGACGTCGTAGCGAGGCCCTTCCAGTTTGACACTCATCGCGCCCGCATCGAGCAGCCGTTTCGCCCCTTCCAGCGCCATCTCGGGCGTTTCGTAACTACCGAAGGGCAGGTCCGCCAGCAGGTGGGTCCGCTTCACGCCCCTCGCCACAGCGAACAGATGATGTAGCATCTGATCCAGCCCAATGTCGGCGGTGGACGATAGCCCAAGTTCTGTCTGGGCCAGAGAATCGCCCACAAATAGGATGTCCAGATCGCAAGCATCCAGGGCCATTGCGGTCGGATAGTCGTATACCGTCAGCATCGCGATAGGCTCGACACCCTTCATCTCACGTAGGTCTGCGACGGTCTTGGGCACGTTCAAGCCTCGACGTGTGCCGGACGGTAATAGCGCGTGCCGGCGGGTGGTGATTCGACCTGCTGAAGCAGGTGTTCCAGGTCTTCGGGACGGTTCACGAAGTCTACCTGGGACACATTCACAACGAGCAGCGGGCTCGTCCGGTAGTGGAAGAAGAAATGGGTGTATGTCTCGTTGAGTCGCTCGACAAAGGCCTCGGTGATCCCACGTTCGTATCCCCTGCCCTTGGCGCGGATCCTTCGCACCGTATTCTCCACGGAATCCTGGAGCAGGATCACCAGGTCCGGTCTCGGAACCCGATCATCCAGCGAATCGGCGATACGCTCGTACAGACCGAGTTCGGTGTCGTTCAGGGTCGCGTGGGCATAGATCGAATCCCGCTCATACATATAATTGGCAACCACTTGCGAGCGGAACAGGTCGATCTGATGGAAGGCCTGCAGCTTGCGGTAGCGCTCAAGCAGGTAGAACACTTGGGCCTGGAATCCGTAGCGCACCGGGTCCTCGTAGAAGAGCGGCAGGAACGGGTTATCGTCCGGCTCTTCGAGTTCGAGCCTCGCCCCGAGCCGGGTCGCCAGCAGAGTCGCCAGCTGGCTCTTGCCCACACCGGTGACCCCCTCGACTGCAATATACCGGGCAGCCACGGTCAGACCTGGAAAACATTAGGCGGGCAACAGCGATACATCGACTCGTACCAGATCCTCTCGTCCAACGGTGTTCGCCAAGTGAAGGAAGGTTGATTGCGTGAGGGGATGGACGCCCTCCGGATGGAGGTCGGCGAGCGGTAGTAGGACAAAGGACCGCTCCAGCATACGCGGGTGAGGAATCGTCAAGCCGGGCTCGTCTACGATCTCGAACCCGAACAGCACGATATCCAGATCCAGTGTCCGCGGGCCCCAACGAATGTCGCGCACCCGACCAAACTCACGTTCGATATCCAGGCATCTATCCAGAAGTGCCCGAGGTCGCAGATCGACGTCCAGCGCCACAACCGCGTTCAGGTAGTCTGGCTGATCTTGCGGCCCCATCGGTGGGTTCCGATAGACCGGTGACGCCTCCCTGACTCGAATCCCGGGTTCGCGGTCCAGCCGAGCGACAGCCTCCTGAAGCGTCGTGGCCGGATCACCAACGTTGGCGCCCAGTTGGACGTATGCCCGTGTCGGATCCGCATCAGTCAAGGCCGCGGGACACCTCGACTTCGATCCCGTCGAATTGGGCCGGTACGGGGGGGTTCGGTTTCCGCACCCGAACGATCAGCCGGTTCACCCCGAACGTGTCCTGGATCGAGGTGATCAGCCGATCGGCCAGCGACTCCACCAGCCCGAATCGCTCGCCGGTGACGATACCGTTCACGAGGTCGTAAACCTCGGGGTAGTTGACCGCGCCTTCAACCTTCGTGACATCGGGATTTTTCCCGTGCTCCGCCCACCCCTCGAACGCCCCCAGAATCTCAACGTCGACCTCGAACTGCTGACCGAGGGTGTTCTCCTCGGGAAAGAGGCCGTGATACGCATAGAAGCGCATGTTTCGGATCCGGATGATGTCGTCAGCCATAGGCGTGTGCTAATATCGGCCCGCGACCTATGAGGTCAAGAGCAAAGGTTCAAACGGTTCGTGGACAGCAGGTTACGACACGAATGGAAGGTCCACGACCTTCGCCACAAGGCCGTCTGGACCCTGTAATTTTGTCCCCGGAGCCTCGAACCCACGCCTCACGGACCCCAGACAGACGGTGCGCCCCATCGCCTCCGACCGAACGCCGGACTTTGACAGCCCGACAGCCTTCCCACCAACGGCGAATTCCGTGTCGCTTTCGGGCAGGTCGGCGTTCCCCAGGTCGAACCCGACGAGATACCGACGGGGCTGCCCGATGTTGTTCATCTTGGCCAGCACCTCCTGCCCGATAAAGCACCCCTTCGTGAAGTCGACTGCGTCAGCCATACCACCTTCGAGCGGGGCCACGCGTTCGTCCACATCCAAACCATACCTCGGGATCCCCGACTCCACCCTCAGTGTTTCCAACGCTTCCGTTCCAGCCGGGACCGCGCCCTCAATAACGAGGAGATGGAAGAGGCCTTCGGCGCTTCCGGACACCCAGAGGTCGTAACCGGCACTTCCTGCGTAGGACCGGTTCACAAGACGGACATCCGTATCGCCAATGTTGACTTCGGTGTGCTCAAGCGCCCCCAGACCTGGATCCTTCCCAATCAGCGTCGCGAGGATTTCCCCCGACTTTGGCCCCTGCACCCCGAGAATCGTACAGTCTTCAGTACAGTCTGCGATCTCCACGTCGTCCGCGATCACATACTTGTCGAGAAACGCGCTCACCTTTTCCTGCAAGCCGGGTTCCGTCTCCATCACCAGACAGTCGCCGCAATGGTAGAGCCAGGCATCCGCCTGAGTGCTCCCCTTCGCGTCGGTGAGAGAGGTGTGGTTACCCTTCCCCTCGCTCATCCCTTCGACCGTGTTCGTCAGCATCCCGTGGAGAAAAGACACGCAGTCATCTCCCTTAAACAGGAGCTTTCCCCTTGGGGATCGATCCACGACGACGACTGACGACCGGGCCGCAGAAACTTCGCCCGCGACATCCCCATAACTGAACGGCGTCGCATCCCCTTCGGACGCGAACCGGCCTCCCAAACGTTCTATCAGATCACGTAAATTCATCGATTCTCCCAGCCTGAATGCCTCTTAAACGAATATGCCCGGGGTGCCAGAGTCTGTCAAGGTAGGGCGCAGCCACTGACCCGGGAGAGGTCCGTCAACGCAGCCCAATGCTCTCCCTCTGCTGCGCAATGGGAGAGGGATTCTTGCGGGCCTGCCTTTTCGTCTGCAAGACGGACGAGGGCCGAAGAGGAGCCCGATCTTGGCCCTCACCTGGTTGTGTCTACAACACAACCGGCCTCTCCCGCCAGTGGAAGAGGAGAGCCCACGCCTCTCTATCTCAATGTGGTTTAGTCCAAGACTTGACCGGCCCTGCCACACCGTTAGTTTACGCAAGTCACCGAACACCAATCACAGCAAGTGAGGCATCGTTTGAAAGCAATCCAGATCAAGGAACACGGAGGCCCCGAAGTCCTCAGTCATGAGGAAATCGACGTCCCCGAGCCACAAGGCGGACAGGTTCTCGTCAAGATCGAAGCGGCCGGACTCAACTATATAGACACGTACCACCGGACCGGGCTCTACCCCGTCGAACTCCCGCTCACGTTGGGGCTCGAAGGCGCTGGCGTAGTCGAAGAGGTCGGCGCAGACGTGGATGACATCGCGGTCGGCGATCGTGTGGCGTGGGCGGGCTGCCCGGGCTCTTATGCGGAATATATCGCCGCCCCGGCGGATAAAGTCGTTAAGGTCCCGGACGGGGTCGCATCGAAAGTGGCGGCAGCCTCGATGCTCCAGGGGATGACGGTCCACTACCTGACCCACAGCACCTATGCGCTTTCGTCAGGAGACACGGCACTCGTACACGCTGCCGCCGGTGGCGTCGGACTGATCCTCGTCCAGATCGCCAAGATGCTTGGCGCCCGGGTCATCGGAACTTGTGGCACGGCCGAAAAAGCGGAGTTGGCGCGAGGCGCTGGCGCGGATGAGGTCATCCTCTATGCGGAGCAGGACTTTGAGGTCGAAACCCTTAAACTCACGGATGGCCAGGGCGTGGACGTCGCGTATGACTCGGTCGGCAAATCCACGTGGGAACTAAGTATTAACTGCCTGAAGCCTCGAGGATATCTGGTCCTGTTCGGCAACGCGAGCGGAGCCGTCCCCCCGATCGATCCCCTGCTACTCAGCCAGAAGGGCTCGCTGTTCCTGACCCGTCCAACGCTCGCAAGCTACACGCTTTCACGGGAGGAACTGCTTTGGAGGGCGAACGACATCCTGGGATGGGTCGACACCGGCAAGCTGGACATCCGTGTCGATCGAACCGTTCCACTGGCGGAAGCTACAGACGCCCACCGTGCCCTGGAGTCACGTGCGACGAAGGGCAAGGTGCTTATTCAGCCGTAGATTCAAGCGACAACAGGCAGGATTCCGGGGTGACGAGGAGGCGGTCGTCACCCCTTTTTCGTGCCTACCCAGTTACACGGCCTGCCCTAAACACTTGTTTTTCAATGCCCAACAGGCACCGAGAAAAAGTCTCAGAAAAATTGTAGAAAAACCTAAAGGTCGATGGTCCATCCGCCGATACATAGGGAGAGGGCGTTAATACCCTTGGGTAGCCTTCACTGCCGAATCACTCGTCCGTCACGTTGGTCGCGCGGCGAGCCGACAATGCCGAATCCATCCTCAAGCAATGGGTCACACGGTGGATTTCGAATCTACGGAACACCTGAAAACACAACTGAATTCCCAACTCACATAACTCCTTGGAGAGGAGGTGAACGACTCTAAAGAGAAGGCCCTGTTCATCGCAACTGTTGTATGGACAGGACCCGCTCGACCGCCCCAGGAAATATCGGCCGTTGAGCAACGAGCAGGACACCATGCCAGCAGAAGTCAATAACTCAGTCATCACGGCAACCAGCCTCACACCGAGGAATACGCCTCAAACGGCGCAGACGGAAGCCCGCAGTCGCGACAACACCGCGTCGGCGAGCACGTCGAACCCGCAGGCCGTTCTCTCGTCAGGTCCCGAAAGTCTGGTCAGGTCGCCAGACCCGGGAACCGGTGCTCAGGGAGCTGAAAACAGCTCTCAAGACGCCGGAGCACAGCAGCAACCCAACCCGCAGAACGCGGGAAACGCGGTGGGTCAGAACGTAGACGTCTCGATCTAATCGGGGTCTGCAGACGGTAAGGCAGGAATCGCGCGGAAGGTTCCAAGCCGAAGTCAAGGCCGTCAGATGAAGGATGGGAGAGCCAGGATAGCTCCTCCGGCCTTCGGAACCATTCACAGAGTCGAAGTAAACCGATAACGTTTGGTAGGGTAGTGAAATGCCGATCTTTGTCTCGCGATTCTCGCCTGAGAGGTCGCTGATCGGGAGCTTTGTCGCACCGGGATCTCGTCGTAACGAGACACCGGAGCGCTCGGCAACCGAGACGCCCACCTCTGCCGCCAGTAGCGGCACATCCCCACAGGGCGCTGATCTAGCAGAACTTGCACGAGCGTTACGCTCGCCAGATCTCACCACGCAAGTCCCGACGCAAGACTCGTCGACACGATCCGCGTCTGTAACCGTCTCCGACCCGTCAGCTGAGGTCAGTACCAAGAGCACGTCTACATCCATCGGCTCTCTGACGCTTCTGGACCAACTCCGCTTACGCGCATCATCCCCCATACAGGACAGCCCGGTCGATGAACCGGCTCCCGCAGTTGAGAACCCTGTCGATTCACCGACCCCTCCCCTGTCGGTAGGCGTCGAGAATCGTCTGGGCCCCCTCGCTGAACGACTTCGTGCGCTCACCGATGAACTGACCGCCAATCGATCCGCCGAAGCACCGGCCATCGAAGCTCCAGCGGCGGACGTTGTCAGTCAGCTGGCCACCGAGAACCAGTCGGCCAACGCCGCCGCTGCAGAGGAGAACCTCGACAGCCTGATCACCGCTCTGCAGGAAGAAGGAGCGGCCGAGGCTCCGGCTGCTGGCGCTGATCCTGAGCCGACCATCGACACGGAGGCGATTGCTACGGCGATCGCCCAACAGGAAGCGACTTTGGTTTCACGCGACACACAGGAGCAGAGGTTGCGTGAAGGCCTGCAGACCATCGCCGCCGGTCTACAGGCAGATGCCGCCATCCAGTCTCGACAGAACGTCGACCAGACGACTCGGAACGCGGAGGCGGCATCCGAGGTCCAGTCAAGACGGGAAGTTCAGCAAAACCAGCGTGAAATTAAGTCTCTTCAGGGCGACCGCCGTGAGGCACAGCAGGATTTACGCAGCGCTGACCGAGCGATCCGTCAGCTGCAGAGTCGGAACATCCAGATACAATCCGATTCAGCTCAGACGGCGAATCCAGGAACGTCCCTTGACGTCCTGGCCCAGTAGCACGACTGCCGAATCACAGGTGGGTGTGAAGCCAGGCCGCCGCCCGTAATCTGGTTTCGTTGATGGTGTGTTATTAGGAGTGGCACATTATCGTGCGTGCCTTTGCTGCCTCGCGGAGCGGTGGTACCAATTGGTCAGTCCCCCCTTCCTTTTTTCCGGAGGAAAGGGGGATTCTTTTTAGGCAAGGGCGGATGACGAATGACGAGTGCAGAATGTCGAATGTTGAGGGGTTGCCAGTGAGCGCGGGGACGGCCTATATTCATCCCGATTAGGCACCGATCTACGATTGACGAGGGACTGGTGAACGAGATTGCGGACAACCTGAAGGTATTGTCGGACCCGGCGCGGCTCCGGATTCTCAAGGAGCTGATGGGGGGCAAACAGGAGAAGCACGTCTGCGTGCGGGATCTGGCGGAGAGTCTTGCGATCTCGCAGCCGAACGTTTCGCATCATCTCAAGGTGTTGAAGACAGCGGGGTTTATTTCCTGTCAGAAAGCCTTCGAGAAGGACCAGCGGTTCGCCTACTACAAGGTCGACCGGAAGAAGATCGAAACCCTGTTCAAGAACGTTCTTGAATCGATCTCCTGAAGCAGCCCCAACTGTATTCTAACTGACAGGCATCATCGTAGCAGCAATTTGGTCATCCTGAGCGGAGTCGAAGGGCGACCAAATTGCATACGACCGACACTTCGACTCCGCTCAGTATGACGGTGTCTACGTCTTGGAGCAATCAGATCTCGTAAATGACGAACGCCCAGCCATTCCGGCTGAGCGTTTTTTGTGTCACAACCCAGACGCAATCGGTTCAGGCGGCGCAACGATAGATGACGTCTTGCCCAAGCCTACATTCCTGTTTCATACGGAGTGTCGGGTGCCCCCTCGGTGAAGAGCCGTCTGAGACATGTCGTCAGGCGTCTGGGGAAGAAGGTTTCCGTAGCGGCTTCCATCTCCTCGAGTGTCCACCACCGGAAGCCCCGGAACGCCTCCCGCTCGCAGCCATCCAGCCCTTCCCCATCCCCCGGTTCGAACCACGCGGTTTCCACCTGGTAGAACGTGTCCTCCTGCGCATAGTGTTTATCTTTCCAGGTGAAGCGGCTCGTGCGTCTCCAGATAGCCGGACCGATCGTATAGTCGAAGGTCCCGACCTCTTCCGCTAACTCACGCGCCAGAGCGACGGTGTCTGACTCCCCCGGTTCTCGTCCACCGCCCGGTGATATCCAGAACTCGCCCCCCGACCCGGGCTCCCGGAGCTTCATCAACAGGACTTCACGCTCAGGCGTAATCACCAACGCTCTAACGCCACTCCTCGGCGTCACCTCGGCGGGTTCAGCGCGCGAGGGGTTTGGTGTCACCGTGATCGCTTTCGGAGTCGTGTGGCAGACGTGTTCACACACCCCGCAGCCGATGCACCCATCGAGGACCTCGATCAGATTATCAGCTCCGATCTGTATCGCTCGTGAGCCGAGCGGACAGAGGTCGACGCAACTCTGACAACACTCACCCTTCGAACGGACACACAAGTCCTGAGCGACCAATGCCGTTCCGATCGTAATCTGCTGGCGTCCGATCACCTGGAGTGCACCGGTCGGGCAGGCCGGCATACAATCGAGATCGGTACACACCACACAAGGCTGCTCCGCCGCGACGATCCCGGGCGTTCCCTTGAGCGGACCGTCCTGACCGATCGGCCGGATCGCATCGGCGGGACAAGCCGAAACGCACGCGTGACATCTTTCACAAAGGCTGAGGAATTCTCCTTCCGGAACAGCGCCCGGGGGCCGCAAGACGGTCGGCGGCGGCGCCTGCTTGTCAAGATAATCGACAGCAGGCTCCACGTATCGCTTCACGACCTGGCGAAAGAAAGCGCGCCGACTGTGTGGGGAGTCGCTCACGGGTGTGCTTCCTGCCAGGTCGGGCCTTTGACATCCATCTCGAACTCGATGTGTTCGACCGGTGGTGCCGTCCTATAAAGATGGATCCCGTGCAGGGACGTCGACCCGACCTGTTCCGAAATCAAGGTGCGAACCCCACTGTCAATCGGGTGCTTGGTGTAGACGCTCACATCTCGAACGTGTGACCACTCGAGCCCGAGTCCGTTCAATCGTTTCTCCATCACCATCAGCACGAAGCTGGCCTTCTCCTCGATCGCGTCGGGGGTCGTCTCACCATACCGGACGATCGTCTGGTCATTGATCTCTCCGCCTCGAACCTCACCACCACCGGCGATCACAAAACTCACTGCGCGATCCGTCGTCGCCTCCCGCGTGTATGAGAACGCATACATCGATTGCTGGTCGGGTGCGCGATCAATGGGCGCGACGTTAGTTCGCCCGACCGGATTAGGCTGGCCACGTTCGAACACTCCCATTGACAAAAGACGCTCAACATAGGTCTCGTTAAAATCATCGAAACCACCTGCGCTATACGGTTCGGAACAACGAAGTTCGATCGAGCACAGAGATGTCGATGGCGAACCGTTTCCATCCAGGGCGCGTTCGACGATGTCGAATCCATCCGACCAGAACACGGGACGTTCGAAAACAACTCTTACGATTTCGAATCCCGCGTGAGCACGAACGCCGCTCGAGAATGCGCTGATGCCGGTAAGAAAGTCGTAATGACCGTTTGGGTTCTCGATACGTTCCATCTTTTTTCTCGCTCGTGGTTGGTTACCTGTCGCACAATATCCTCACCCGATAAGCTGATGCCACTGCAATCAATATAGATCAACGAGGCTCAAGCCCTATTAAAGGGTTTCCGCTGCGGTGACGAAAGTACATACAAAAGGTATTGTTTTTTAAAGGGATTGACTTTGCCACTTCGTGTTCCGATTGTCTTTGAAGATTGTTGAACGCAGATTCCAGAACAATCTCTTGACACCCAAAAGAGATTCCATTTATTGGCCGCGCTTCAAATCCAGCCACCGCTTCATCCGTCTTCACAGAGCCAACAGAAAACGTCGAGGTGACACCCCGTGGCGCGAGCAACGAGATCTGATTTCGCCGGCGTTAAGAATTCCCTCCATCGTTACCTGGAAGATGTCGCATCTTCCACTCCTCTCTCTGCAGCTGAGGAAGTCACCCTCGCGCAACGCATCAAGAAGGGCGACCAGGATGCGCGCGCGCAACTCATCGAAGCCAACCTACGTTTCGTCATCACCGTTGCACGGGAGTATCATAATCAGGGCGTCCCACTTGTTGACCTGATAAGCGCGGGCAACGTCGGCCTCATCACAGCGGCAGAACGCTTCGATGAAACCAAGGGGTTCAAGTTCATTTCCTACGCTGTCTGGTGGATCCGTCAGTCGATCCTGCAGACGCTCGCTGAACACTCGCGTGTCGTTCGTCTTCCCTTGAACCGCGTCGACCTACTTCGTCGCATCGCACGATACACCAACAGTCGGCAACAAGAAACATCGTCGCGGCCGCACGAAGAAGAGATTGCGGAAGAGCTCGGTATCTCTGTCGAGCAAGTGGTCGACACGTTGTCCAGTGGCCAGAGGGTCTTGTCACTGGATGCGAAGTTCGGTGACGATGAGGAGAATAGCCTACTCGAGGTGACGCCGGACGACAACACCGAGTCGCCGGACAAAATGCTCCTTGAGAACTCACTCTCGCACGAGATCCGAGAAGCCCTCGAGTCGCTTGACGACAGAGAGCAGGAGGTTATCCGCCTCTACTTCGGGTTAAGCGGGCAGGCGGAGATGACGTTGGAAGAGATCGGGCTGCGATTCAAATTGACGCGGGAGCGTGTCCGCCAGATCAAAGAGAAGGCATTGAGGAAGTTGCGGCACCCGACGAGGGGCCGGCGTTTGATTCCTTACTCCGACGAATCCTGAGTCTCTCGGATCATCACGAGCTTTCGGGCGGTGACGACACAGTCGTCTCGCCTCGTCTATTGCAGGGCAGCCAAGAGATCCTTGAACCGCAGACCCCGCTCCTCGAAGTTCGTGAACATATCGTAGCTGGCCGACGCCGGTGACAGCAAGACCGCATCCCCATCCTCAGCCGCATCGACTGCGCGACGAACTGCTTGCTCTAAGCTCGACGCGCATTCGACCACGGGGCCGCTAACGCTTCTCTCGATCTCGCCCGCCGTCTCCCCTATCAAGATCACGTGCTTAACAGCGCGATCGATCGCCTTACCGAGATCGGAATAGTCCAGCCCTTTCCCAGAGCCACCAGCGATCAACACGATCGGCTGATCGAGGGCGTCGATCGCCACCATCGTCCGCTCGGGGCTAGTCGCGATCGAATCGTTGTAGAAGGCGACCCCGTTCACAACTCCACATCGCTCCAGCCGATGCGCCACACCCTGAAACGTCACCAGAACCTCAGCAATAATGTCGAGCCTCACACCGGCCGCACGCGAGGCACTGGCGGCTGCACAGGCATTGGCCTGGTTGTGACGCCCCGGTATCGTCAGATCGGACAAGCCGCAGATCTCCCGGTCTATCGATTCCCGCCTGACGATGCGTTCACCTTCAACGTATACGCCCGGACGGTCGGTGGGAGATAACCCGAACCCCCTCCTCTCGACGCCCGGCCCCGTTTCCCAATGCCACACGTCGCCCTCGGTGTTCAGCACCGCGATATCTCCGCTAGTTTGGTGCCGAAGCAGCGCCTGTTTGCAGGTCACGTAATCGTCCAGACCGTCGTGAACGTCCAAGTGGTTCGGCGCGATGTTCGTAACGACGGCGATATCGGGACGCCACGCCATCATATCCAGGTAGCGCAACTGAAAGCTGGATAACTCGAGCACTGCTGTGGTGTGTTCATTCGAGGATGCCAGTTGAGGAAGCATTGACACCCCCATATTGCCGCCCACGATCGTGTCCGGAACAGCGTTCGACATCATCTCGCCGATCAACGTGGTGGTGGTCGTCTTTCCGCTGGTCCCTGTGACTGCGATCGATCGTCCAGGAAAGGCTGCTAGGAACAGCCCGACTTCGGTCGTCAGGGGGACATCAGCCGACACGCAGGCTTGCAGGTATTCCGACCGAAACGGAATCGCTGGGTTGGCCACAACAAGGTCGGCTTCCACGAAGTCCGTCGTGTCGTGCGAACCCAACTGGAGTGAAAGCTCTAGGCCCTCGAGGCTACGCAACGAATCAACCAAGTCCTGTTCGGACCGCAGATCCGTCACCAGTACGTCGGCGCCCTGTTCTACAAGGTATCGAGCGGCCGCAGCCCCTCCTCCGAAGAACCCCAACCCAGCTACGACAACGCGCTTCCCCCGAAGAGAAAGCGCGGCATCCCGAATGCGTTTGGCGGCCGGGCCAGTCACAACGTTCGACCCTCGAGCATAAAGAGCACAACTTCAACCATCGTCACCAGATCCAACGCGTTGTGTTGCAGAATATCCCGAATGTCTACCGCGTTCCCTGTGCGCACGTAGTCGTGATAGGCATCCGGTATTTCTGATCCCGGAATATCTCCGATGCGACCTCTGCCGCAGAGCGCTTTTTCCAGCGTCTGGAGCTTGCAGTTAACAAGCCGGTTTTTGTAGCGACGCCTCCCCTCGTGCAGGAGGTCGATATGATCGGCTTCGGCCATCCGGTAACCGTAGTAGACCATTCGGTCACGGATATAGGGCAGGTCGTATGTCTTCCCGTTGAAGCTGACGACGGTCGTGACATCGCCCATCAACTTCCAAAGGTGGAAGAGGAGCGCCCCCTCCTCCGTGTAGTCCCGGGCGAGCAGCTGCCGAACGCGCAGGTCCCCGTCCTCGAACATCGCCAGCCCGACCAGGAAGAGCGGCGTACCGGGCGTGAAGCCGGTCGCCTCGATGTCGATAAAGGCCAATCCCTCAGGCCGCGTGCCGGCCAGCGCGCCGAACGTCTCGAAATCGTCGTGATCGATGGTCGATTTGCCATACACGTCCGACATCAACTGGAGGAATCGCCGTTTCAGGACGGGACCCCGACGCGGAATCAACTCCTCTACGCTCTGATCGATCAGGTAGAACTTGCCGGGCGGCACTGTTTCCTCACGCCCGCTGGCGACGTCGTCTAGACGCAGCCGGATACGCGCATCATCAGCCGTCGCACGTGGTACAACGCTCGGCGGCGGAAGCTTGGCGACAGTCACGTCGTGATCGGACGAGATCTGCTCCTCGCCCGATTCGTCTTCGCGCACTGTGGGACGGTTTCGCAGAGCAGACCGCTTGAGTTCGGCGATCCGCGTTCTGAGGTCGGATGGCAGCAAGGAAGTTCCAGCTTGGTAAATGGCACATCGGGGAAAGACACAACGCAGGCTGAGCAAACCTGTTCGAATGTAGTCAGTATATAGAACCGAATCAAGATTCCGGTGGTTTTGCTCGCCTGGCCGGTTGCGAACGCATATTATGCCTCAGTGAAACGACTGACCCATCTCATCTGAATCGTGCTGGCACTGGCACTGCCTGGCTGTCTTGCCGAGGATCCGCTACGCAAGGGCCTGGAGACCAAGCAAAACACGCAGGCCTCCCTTCTCCAGGCCACAAACGACCCTAGGGCGCTCGACCCTGTGATCCTCGAGCAACGATCCTTCTCGGAATCACCTGACCTTGAACAGCAGGTCGCTACTGGCTCCCTGCCACCGGTAAGCGAACGACTCCCTGCCAATCCGCTGGTCGTCGTCCCCATCGAAGACATCGGTCGGTATGGCGGGCAGATCCGGCGAGACCTCTCCAGTGACATCTCACAGTGACCCGGCCTGATGAAGGCGCTGTCTGAGAATCTCCTCGCCTTCAGTCGTCGATGGGCGAATCGATCGGCCCCAACCTCGCGGAGTCATGGGAATACCAGGATGAGGGTCGTGTCGCGGTCTTCAAGCTAAGGCAAGGTGTGAAGTGGTCGGACGGCCATCCATTCACAGCCGACGACGTTTACTTCTTCTACAACGATATGCTGTTCGACGAGAACGCGCGGGCCAGCGATCGCACCACCCACCCGCCCGACTTCTTCGCCGACGGCCAGCCGATCAAACTCGAGAAGATCGACGACTACACGGTCAAGTTCACGTCTCCGAAGCCGATGGGGCGCCTGCTGCATACACTCGGCGGCGCCGACTACTTCGCCTGGACCAAGCACTACCTGCCAAAGTATCACCCACGCTATAACTCTAAGGCGGACTACGGCGACTTCAGACAGCGCACGACGCGTGCCCAACTGCTGCTTCAGCCGAACACCCCGTCTCTCTCCGCCTAGCGGCCGGTCGAGTGGCTACGCGGGCAACGGATCGTGTTCGAGCGGAACCCCTAATACTGGAAGATGGAAAGCGCGTGCAACCAGCTTCCCTATGCCGATCGCCCGACGTTCAAGATCATCGGTGACAGCCAGGTGATGCTCCTCAAGTTCATCAACGAGGAGATCGACCTGTTTGGCCGATGCGCGGGATGCAATATATATGAGTCGCTGCGCGCACAGGAAGCTTCTCACCCCTACAAACTGCGATTGTCAGGTCCGAGCTTCGGCCCCGCCTTTTAACTCAACTGGGATACGGACAAGACTGCCCTTCGAAAGGCGTTCAGAGATCGCGACGTCCGAATCGCGAAGTCTCTGGCCATCAACTGGGAAGAGATTGGCGAGATCCTCTACTACGGGCTACTTGTCCCGTCCGGCTATTCCTGGATACCCAGCAGCCCCTACTTTTCGGAAGAGGGCTTCAAGTGATTCGTCGACTACGCTCCGGACTCGGCGAACGCGATCCTGGATCGTGCGGGCTACCCGGACACCGACGGTGACTGTTGGCGTGAACTTGAAGACGGTTCACGGTTCGAATTCACGCTCGACGTCAGCAGCCGGAAAAATACTTCTGACATTTGCCAGCTCGTGATGGACTACTGGGCGGCGATCGGGATCAAAGTGAACCTCTTCCCTGCCCTGTGCGACATCATCTGGCCCCGCCGCTTCAACGGAGAGTTCGACGTGCACCACTGGGGCCTTGAGGGTCACGACGCCTCGCTGGGTCGCCTGAGCGACTGGGCGATTACGGGTCCATAGACGCCCTTCTGGCATTGAGAAGCCCACCAGGATACGACCTCGTGGCTGAAGGAAGCCACCAAATACCTGCTCCAGGCCCAGTCTGCGGTGGACACCCCGGTCCGACGCCACCATATAAAATTGCTCGCGACCTGCACATCGAGAACTTCCCTGTCATCGTTGTCGGATCGATCTACCAACCGTAGGGTGCGAACACACGGTTGGGAAACGTACCGAACGACATTATATTTTCGAGTTCTTGGGGCGCCTAGGGGCGGCCGGTGTTTCACCAGCAGATCTATGTGAAGAACATTGAGGACTGAGGGTCGAGGATTAAAGATTGAGGATCGAGAATTGAGAATCGAACGTCTGATCGCTGTATTCGCGACGGCTGTGATCGTCGGTTGTCTACCGGGGGATCCGGGAACGGACCAGGGAGGTGCGGGGCAGACAGCCACCACCGAGGCGGTCGAATCGACAGCACCAAAGTCGCTCGACCCGGCCATCCTCAGGAGTCGCACGTTCGGGGAACCACCAATGCTGGCGGAACGAGTTGCCAGGGGAGAACTCCCGCCGGTGTCGGAGCGTCTTCCCGAGAATCCGCTCGTTATTGTTCCGCTCGAAGAAATCGGCCAATACGGGGGAACGATCCGGCGTGCCCTGACGGGTGACATCATCCAGACAGCGGGCGCCAACAAGACGCTGAGCGACGGATTGATGGGCTTCGAGCGACCGGTCCCCAGGACCATCCAGCACAACCTGGCGGAGAATCACTCGTTCAGCGAAGATGGTCTGAGGGCGACCTTCAAAATCCGGAAAGGCGTCCGGTGGTCTGATGGCCATCCCTTCACCGTCGACGACATTCTCTTTTGGTACTACGACACCCAGTTCGACGACAATGCGCGCCCCCCCAACCAGCCGATTCCACCCACCGTCTTCACCGTCGGCGGCAAGCCGATCAAGCTGGAAAAAATAGACGACCACACGCTTCGCGCCAGCTCCCCCAAGCCGCTCGGTCGCATCCTGAACGCCTTCGCGACGGATGTCCACGCCCGACCGAAGCACGTGATGGGGCCTTGGCACCCCCGTTACAATCCGGAAGCGAGTTACGATACCTTCAAAGAGAAAGCGACCGATGCGCGGATGATCTACGAACCGGGCATCCCCAGGCTGAGTGCCTGGGTACCGGTGGAGTGGATTCGGGGGCAGCGGATCGTCTACGAGCGGAACCCGTATTACTGGAAGGTGGACTCCGCGGGCAACCAGCTTCCATACGCAGACCGGCTGGAGTTCAACGTCATCCCCGACCCGCAGGTCATTCTCCTCAAGTTCATCAACGGCGAGCTCGATCTGTTCGGGCGCTATTCCCGCATCGATATGTACCCGACGATGAAGGCGGAGGAGGACAGCGGAAAATTCAAGGTCGTGCTCGTCGGTCCGGGGCGCGGTCCCTCGTTCTACCTCAACTGGGATGCGCCAAGGGAGAACATCCGTCGGGCCTTCCGGGACAAGAAGGTCCGGATCGCGATGTCACACGCGATCAACCGTGAGGAGATCAACAACATCATCTACCACGGGCTGCTCGTGCCGTCAGGCTACAGCTTCGGCAAACAGAATCCCTACTGGACCGAGGAGGCGTTCAAGCGATACACAAAATACGACCCGGAGTATGCCTATAAGCTTCTGGAAGAGGGAGGCTACACGGATACCGACGGTGACGGCTGGCGGAATCTGCCAGACGGTTCGCGCTTCGAAATCACCGTCGACGTCAGGGGCCCGGGTGTGGAGGTCGACATCTGCGAGCTCGTGCAGGCGCAGTGGCAAGCAGTGGGCATCAAGACCAACCTGAACATCTCACTCCGTGACATCATCTGGCCCCGGCGATTGAACGGGGACTATGACATCCATCACTGGGGTCTGGAAGGTCCTGACGATCCGCTCGGCCGTCCGCAGGATTGGGCGATGATGGCTGGCACCACCCCGTTCTGGCATCGCGACAACTCGAAGCACCTCGAAACGGAGTGGTTGATCCAGGCGACGCACCACATCAAATCCGCGATGACCTCGGTGGACCCCGATTCCATCCGAACCCATATGGAAGCCGCTCGGGAGCTCCACACCGAGAACGTCCCCGTGATCGTCGTCGGGTCGCCCTACCACGTCTGGGGTGCCAACTCCAAACTGGGTAACGTGCCGACCGACGGCACCAGCGCGGATGTATTCCGAGGCTGGGGACGTCCTGTTTTCCACGAGCAACTCTACTTCAAGGAACCCCAGTAGGGATCGATGGCCGAACACCCCTTCACCTGGCCGCTGACCGAAACAGTCACACGACTGTCCTGGAGATGCTGATCGAGCACGGGGCGGATGTGACAACGGTCGACGATCTCGAGAAGACGCCGTTGGATTATGCAGTTGAGAACTACAAGACACGGGTCGTGTATTATCTAAGCAATCTCGGTTGAATAACTGTTTTTTATTTGTGGGCGCGGTGATGTCGGCTTAAATTGGCGCGCCTTCAGCAACACCTTGGCACTGATGGCCGTCCCTCGATACAGGCAGGACGACGTCCAGCTTCCGGGATGCACGGCGCCGACAACTTCTCCTGATTAATACTGACTCGCTGAATGACTGCTTATATCCTCAGACGACTGCTGCATATGATCCCGACGCTGATCCTAATCTCGATGGTCAGCTTTGTCGTGATCCAGGCGCCCCCGGGCGATATGCTTACGTCGCGTCTGGCCGAACTCGCCGAACAGGGCGAGCTAGGATCAGAAAGCGCGATGCAGCAGATCGAGGCGCTTCGCGAGCGCTACGGGCTGAACGACCCGATCTATGTCCAGTATTTCCGCTGGATCGGAAAAATCGTCTTCGAGGGTGACTTCGGTCAGTCGTTCACCTACGAGATGGACGTTATGCAGCTGCTCGGCGAGCGGCTTGGCCTGACGCTGACCCTCACGATGACCACGCTCGTGTTCACGTGGCTCGTAGCGATCCCGATCGGCATATACTCGGCGACAAAACCGTACTCGATGGGCGATTATGGGTTCACCTTCATCGGGTTCTTTGGGCTAGCTACGCCCAACTTCCTGCTCGCTCTGGTGATTATGTTCTTACAGATCGCCCTGTTCGAGGCGGAATCCGTCGGCGGATTGCTGTCGCCCAAGTATATCGGGGCCGAATGGACTTGGGGTAAAGTTGGAGACTTGCTCGCGCACATCTGGGTACCCGTGGTCGTCATCGGAACGGGCGCGACGGCCAGCGTCATCCGTATTATGCGCGGTAACCTGATGGACGTCCTCGGTCAGCAGCATATCCAGACTGGCCGGGCGAAGGGTTTGAAAGAGACAACAGTTATCCTGAAGTATGGTGTGCGGATCGCGATCAACCCGCTCGTCAGTCGACTCGGTCTCGAATTGCCGAGCCTGCTCTCGGGTGCCGTCGTGACCGGTATAGTACTCGGTCTGCCCACAGCAGGACCGATCTTCCTTACGGCGTTGACCTCCCAGGATATGTTCTTGGCCGGCGCCTTCCTCCTGCTGTCTGCCACGTTCCTCCTGATCGGTAACCTGCTCGCCGACATTATGCTGGCGTGGCTCGACCCGCGGATCCGGTATGAGTGATTACACCGAGACCGAACGCCCGTTCGACCTGCAGTCGCCGAACGCGCCGGAGGAAGAGCCCAAGGCGGTAACTGCGTCCTATTCTCAGTGGAACCTGATCTGGCGTCGGTTCAAGAAGCACAAGGCCGGTGTGGTCGGCGGCTACGTCGTCATCTTCCTGTATATCGCCGTGTTTATGGGCGAGTTCCTTGCCCCGCACGGGATCAGCAACCGCTACTACAAAGTCGTCCACTGCCCCCCGCAAAGGATCCACTTTATTTCCGACGAAGGCTTGCACCTTAGGCCGTTCGTCTACGGGATCAAAGGTTCCCTCGACCGGCGTACGGGCATCAAGCAGTACACTGAGGACTCGACAAAGAAGTATCCGATCTACCTGTTCTCGCGCGGCGACAAGTATGAGTTCTATGGGCTGTTCACCACCGACATCCATCTGTTCGGGACCGGCAAAGGCAACCCGATGTTCCTGCTGGGAACGGACCGTTTCGGTCGCGATATGTTCTCACGAATCATCGTCGGCGGTCGGATCTCGTTGACGATCGGCCTGCTTGCCGTGACCCTTAGTCTCACACTCGGATCCATATTCGGCGTCATTTCCGGCTTCTACGGGGGAACGGTCGACCACATCATCCAGCGAATGATCGAGCTGATCTTCGCGTTCCCGTCGATCCCGATTCTGATGGCCCTGAGTGCCGTGCTCCCGCCGGAGTGGCCCTCCCATCTCGTGTTTATGGGGATCGTGACGGTCCTCGCCCTCGTCGGCTGGGGTGGTCTGGCCCGTGAGATCCGAGGCAAGACACTTTCGATACGCGAGTCGGACTTCGTGATGGCCGCCCGCGTCTGCGGAGCTAAGGACGGACGCATCCTGTTCCGTCACCTGCTGCCGTCGATGTTCAGTCACATCATCGTCATCGCAACCCTCGCCATACCCGGGTTTATCCTGGGTGAGAGCACCCTCAGCTTCCTCGGTCTGGGCATCAAGCCACCGATGACGAGCTGGGGCCTTCTGCTCTCCGACGCGATGAACATTCATTCACTGAGCCTGTATCCTTGGCTCCTGATCCCTGGCGTCTGTATCATCATCGCCGTCCTCGCCTTCAACTTCCTGGGCGACGGCCTGCGTGATGCCGCTGACCCTTACTCAAGTCGGTAGAACCTTGAGCACGAAGACACGAAGACTCGAAGGAAAATCTCTTAGAAAAGGTGGGCATTTCCAGTCGGTCGCCCCACGACGCCTCGACTCTGACAACTCCCTTGTCTTCGATTCTTTTCGTGCCTTCGCGCCTTCGTGCTGCCCAGTTTTATGAGCGATACGGAAATCAAAGAGCCTCTGCTCGAGATCAATGACCTGAAAACGCACTTCTACACGGATGACGGTGTGGTGCGTGCGGTCGATGGGGTCTCGTTCAGCATCGGGAAGGGTGAGACGCTTGCCGTCGTTGGTGAATCCGGCTGCGGAAAGAGCATCACAGCCTTCTCGACGATGCGGCTCATCCAAAGTCCGCCCGGCCAGATCGTCGACGGAGAGATCCTGTTCCACCAGAACGGATCCGCACCGATCGACCTGACCAAGATCGAAGCCCGTGGTGCGCAGATGCGCGACATCCGTGGCAACGATATCGCGATGATCTTCCAAGAACCAATGACCTCGCTCAGCCCCGTGCACACGATCGGCAACCAGATCGGTGAGGCGATTGAGCTCCACCAGGACGTCGATAAGGAAGAGGCTCGAAATCGAGCATGTGAGGTCCTGCGAAAAGTCCGGTTACCCGAACCGGAGCGACAGTTGGACGCCTATCCGCACGAGCTGAGTGGCGGGATGCGTCAGCGAGCGATGATCGCGATGGCACTGTCCTGCAATCCCAGCCTGCTGATAGCCGACGAGCCCACGACGGCTCTGGACGTGACCGTCCAGGCGCAGATCCTGGACCTGATGGTCGCACTCCAGGACGAGATCCATATGTCAATCCTCCTGATCACGCACGATCTGGGGGTGGTCGCGTGGATGGCGGACAATGTTGCAGTGATGTATTTGGGGAAGGTCGTCGAGTATTCGGACGTCAAGACGATCTTCAAGAACCCGAAGCATCCGTATACGCAAGGCCTGATCAACTCGATCCCGAAGATCGGACAGAAGGAAAAGCTGGTGCCGATCGAGGGGTCAGTTCCCGATCCGTTCGAGCGTCCCGTGGGCTGTTCATTTTCGCCACGCTGTCCGCACGCGACAGATCTGTGCAAGCAGGAACCGGAATTGAAAGAAGTGGAGCCCGGGCATCAGGTGAGTTGTTGGCTGGAGGTTCAGTAAAGGCTAGAGTTGGGCCCCTCGGTACCTCCTCGACGTTGTCGAGGCCTACTCGGGATGAAACGATGAGGCACACGAAGAGTAGATAGTGGCAGACTCAAACGAAAAGCTGGTGGAAGTCGAAGGTCTCAAGACCTACTTCCCCATTAAGAAGGGCATCTGGCGGAAAGTCGTCGGCTACGTCAAGGCGGTGGATGGCGTATCCCTCACGCTGCACAAGGGGGAGACGCTCGGCCTCGTCGGCGAATCCGGGTGCGGCAAGACGACAACGGGCCGCTCGATGATTCGGCTGATCGAACCGACAGACGGACGCATCACGTTTCATCATGACGGCAGGGCGATCGATCTTCGCAGCCTTGAGAAGGAAGAGATGCGCGGCCTCCGGAGGGAGCTCCAGTATATTTTCCAAGATCCCTTCTCCTCGCTCAACCCGCGGATGACTGTGTTCGACCTGGTGGCCGAGCCGCTTGTCATCAACAACGTCGCTTCAGGCAGCGAACTCGACGACCGTGTCGAGCAGATGCTAGTGCGCGTAGGTCTCCGCCCCGATCACCTGCGTCGTTATCCGCACGCCTTCAGCGGCGGTCAGCGGCAGCGGATCGGCATCGCGCGTGCCCTTTCCGTCACACCTCGCCTGATCATCGCCGACGAGCCGGTTTCTGCGCTCGACGTATCCGTCCAGGCGCAGGTCGTCAACCTGATGGCAGAACTGCAGAAAGAATTTGGGCTGACCTACCTCTTCGTCGCCCACGACCTGAGCGTCGTCGAGCACATCAGCGATCGTGTGGCCGTGATGTATCTGGGTCAGATTGTCGAGCTCACCACTTCCGATCGACTCTACGAGCGTCCGCTGCACCCTTACACGGCTGCGCTGATGTCCGCCGTTCCAGTCGCCGATCCTGAGCACCAGATGCAGCGCATCCCGCTCGAAGGCGATGTCCCGGATCCGGCCAATGCGCCCCCCGGCTGCAAGTTCCACCCCCGATGTCAGCACGCAGAAGACCGATGCCGTACAGAGTCTCCCGAACTCCGCGAAATCGAGCCCGGCCATCAGGCCGCTTGCCACTTCGCAGGCGAACTAACTTTCCAGAAAATCGAAGCGGCCCACGCCGAGTAAGTCCGTGCGCTGGAATCCTCTCCTGCTAGCGGGAGAGGACAGCCCGACGCCAGCCGGGCAGGTGCGGGCTTGCCCCCGGCGCACTCCCTACTTGCGAAACCCACCTCATTCTCCTCGCGTCACAACTGTAAGCATCCGACAATCCGGGTACACACCTCACATTCGTCCGGGACAACCCTCCGCATTTGCCTTCTCCACCTGGAACCCACCATCTTCCTGACAGCGCTCGCAGACGAAGGTGTCGCCCTGCCCCCTCCACAGGTTCTGCTCCTCCCGCTGCGCTGAGCGTGTGGAAGCTCTTACTCGACGCCTTCAAGGAGGGCCCGTTTCGGCTAGCTGAACGCTGACCTGATGACCCGGAACTCGACCAGATCCAGGTATGTATCCAGTGACGATCCACCGACACTGCCCATACACGGGTCGGAAGACGACCCAGGTCGATCGGAAGAGCTTCGAGATGCACTGCAGGCCGCATGGGTGACATCCGAGCTCTTCCTATTTCTCGGATCCATGTCACAGGCCTGGCTACCCCGGAGCGGAAATCGAAATGAGTGAGATTCAGGCCCGATACGTCGCCTGGCTCGACGAGAATCTCAAAACAAACTAGGTGAGACCAATGTCTGTAATTCCAATGAGCGATTACGAGCGGTTCATCTTCGACCTCAAAGGCTTTATCGTCATACCGTCCGCGTTGACAGACGACGAGTTGTCAACCGCACGCACGCACGTCGATCGGTATTCATCCGATCCGGACAGCCTCCCTGAGGCACATCGGTCGCCGATCGCAGGCCCGACCGAATTCCTGATCGATCATCCGCGGGTGCTGGGCATTCTGCAGGCAGTGATCGACCCGAACCCGGAGCGTGTTCGGCTCGAGAGCGTATTCGTATCCCGACGTGGGATGGACACCGACCGCGATCACTGGCGCCCGCACGTCGGGGGCGTCAACCTGCACCCATCAATGTCCTACCGATATCACAACGGCCGGATCTACAGTGCGATGACAAGGGTTGTCTGGGAGTTGAACGAAGTGGTAGAGGGAAAAGGCGGGACGTGTCTGGTACCGGGCTCCCACAAGGCGAACCTGGCCTCAGCCCAGGACGGCGACTGGCCGGAAACGGCGGACGATCCGGATTCAGGTGTCTGGGAGACCTACGGGTGCCCGCCCGGCAGTCTCGTCATCTTCTCCGAGGGCACCCGTCACACGGGAGCGAACTGGACGCACGAGGGGAACGACCGCAACGCGATCCTCATCGCGTATAACCACAGCACGGTCCGCTTCCACGAGCCCAAACCGTGTATGAACCCGATCGTGATAGAGGGTCTGTCCGAGGCACGCCAGGGATTTTTCAAGGATGTATGGCAGCTGGCCAACAAGAGGAACTAGCCGCCGTATCGTCGAGATGCCTGTTCTCGATACGATCCGGACTTCGTCCAGGCCTACTCGAACACACGGCAGGCACCTCCCCTATCGCTCGAACGTAACAGACGAGTCGCCCTGGAGTAATGCGCCGATGGCCGAGCGGGTAGTCACTGGCCCCCAACTCATTTCTGTGCCTGCCGCTTCCTGCAACAGCACGGTCGCCTCACCGTTTCCGGTCTTCAACTTTAGACCAAATCCGCTCTCGAACGTCTCGAACGCTTCTACCGACGACGTCGGATTCTCCCCGGATCGATACGGACGAATCACAGTCACAAAGCTCTGCGACGCCGCTTTCTCTTCAGGGAGAGCAGTCAGATGATACTCCACCAGCTTGATTCTCGCCCTGGGCGGCGTGTCAAACTTGTCCGTCTGAGACAGATCCATCTTCTGCGGCCACAGAAAATCGACTTCGCATGCCGCTTCTCCGTTAACGACGTTCACGTGCTGCCCGTCTACAGTCATTTCCGTAGGAGCGTGAAGCCGCCACTCGAACGATGAGGCCTCAGATGCGGACAGCACGTCGTGAATCACGATAGCACCCGGCTTGAGGAACAGGATGCGCCGGGTAAAGCGATCGAGCTTACCCTCGTAAGCCGTCCCCGCCTCCCCTTCCACGTAATCAATGTGATCCGACGTGTGGAAGTGCGTGATCGCACCCAGCGCGGCCGATGAGCGTTTCAGCTGACTCTCCCCGTTCACCGTGATGCTGTTAACAGACTTCGTGTGCCACATCCACTCCGTGTGATGCTCGCTTCCGTAGCTGTCCCGTCTCCCCGTCCGGATCAGGAGCCGCTCACCGAACGCATACAGGAGGAAAGCGTTGTTCGAGTCGTAGCCGTGACTGTGTGTGCCGAATGGGCTCGACTTGAACACGATCTCGACGTTGTCCGTCGCGTCGAGGAGATTGCTGTTCAGATAGGCCTGGCCGACGCCGTGAAATAAGCGCGATGGCGGAAGATCATTAGGCACCTTCGCTTCGACTTTGGGTAACGCGCCACGGATGTAGTCCACGTAGCCGCTCGGCTTGTCCGGCTTGTCGTGGATGTCGACATACCACTGCCAATGAGGGTTCCCGGATTGAGCGGCAAAAATCCGCATCAGGTTGACGTTATCCTCGGACTCACGACTCGCGGTCAGGTCGCCGAATCCGCCACCGACCGTGCCGGGCGGCATCAGATACATCGGGTAGTAGCCAACCTTCGAGTAGTATGGCTTATCGAACGCGTTGATCCCGGTCGCAGCACGCATAATGTCCGCCCACCAGGTGAACCGTTGCTGATAGCTGTTCCAGTATTGCGTGCCCTCGTGCCAGCCACCGTCATCGTCGTTCCACACAGGGTACGCGTTGGCGAACACATTCATCGCGAACCACAGCCACTCGTCAGCGTCTTCGACCTCGTGGAGGAAGGTAACACCGATCTCGCCCAGGAAGTGCCAGGCACGATTGGCGTGACTCCCGTACGGTTTCCACAGGTGACCCGGGTTGAGGTGATCGTTCATCTCATCACCGCGGATCTTCATCAGCTTTCGGCAGACGTCGCGATCATCCTCGCTGAGGTAGCCGTAGAGGAAGGTGTAGGTTCGGCAGAAGTAATAGTTGTAAGGCATCCCGGCTTCGTCGTTATACCGGTAGCCGGTCGAGCCCTTGGGGTCCCATTCCGAGCACGCCATCAGGATCCGTCGGGCCTCCGCCGCGTAAGCTTCATTCCCGTCTAGGAGCCAGGTGAATGCGAGTGTCGCTGCTCCATTCAGGGTCTTCTGCGTATAGGTCCGGTTCCCCCACCAGACTGCACGCCACGGATCGCTGCCGCGGACCATATCGTCGTGGTATAGGGGCGGCTCCTCCGTCGGCACTGGATCGGCAAGCAGCCCCTCACACTCGGCGACCAACGCCTCGTAGTGGGCTTTCAGATCGCTCTCTCGTCGCGTGCGCAGATCTGCCAAGGCTTCAGGCCTGAGGAAGAGCCGTGGATGAAACGCAGGCACACGCGCAATCAGCGTTTCCCGACCCGGAAGCGGCATCTCGATCGCATCCTCCGCCACTGAGAAGGATCGCGTCTCACTCCAGGCCGACTCCTCCCCTGAGGCATCCGCCACACGAAATCGCCAGACGTATTCGCCGGCGGGAGTCGTGACCGTCGGGGTATGCACGTTGTATGCGATGTCTTCAGCCGAATACGTCACGTCTTCGAATTTCGCATCCCTGGCGACTTGTAGGGTGTATGACCCGGCCCCCTCCTGTGGCCGCCACGAGAAGTTGGGTGGATTGACCGCGGACGTCGCCCCGTCCACAGGCCGGAACCCCCATTCGCCAGGTTCGCCTGGCGTCTCGTCGATCGAGACACCGGCGTGAACGATCCCGAAGAGTGTGAATGTCACCAAAAGGAATAGAGCACTGTCTATGAAGAGCATCGTGTAGTCCTGTAGCTTGGTCTGTTAGAGACGATCGGTGTAGTTCAAGCCAGCTTGTGTGTTTCCTTCTTTAGTGCCGAGGGTCAGTCGGTCGACGAAGGGGCCTGTTGCTGCTGCGGCCCGTTTCTGCCGTCGGATTTACCCGGGGTGGCACCTCCTGGCGTCGGCCTACCCTTGGCTGTAGTCCTGAGCCCCTTCAGGGCTCAGGACTACCTGTTTTTCTTTTTTTTCTTGCCGTCCTTGGCGGTTCAAGCCTCTGACTTGGGGAGTGGCTTGACACCTGACACGGCCACGGGTATTTTCGGCTCGCTATGGGCATAACACAACTCGTTATTCTGAAGGCCGACGACACATCCTGGAGCATCCACAGGAGACGCTCTCCAGGGACTGGTCGCAGTTTATCGAAATCATCCGTGATAGAGACCTCAAGGCTGGGCTTGGACTGATCGGTGACTCGCTCGAGCACTCCTCGGACGCTTACGTCGACTGTCTGGTGGAACTGTCGAAGGACAGGCGATTCCAGATATGGGATCACGGATACGACATTCATCAATCCTGTCGAAATCCTCTAGGAGGCCTCATCGTGATCGCCCCGATCCCCACCGCCTGCATCAACCAGTTCAAGGAAGAAGGATACACCTCGCACGACACCTTCTTTGAGGCCAGGGAAATCGATGCGATGCGCGCCGAGCTCGAGCGCTTCAAGGAAGACGGACTGCTCCGGAACGTAGCGACCGAAGGGGACGGCGAGACCCACTCTACCACTAATCAGAACCTCCAAATCTGCCCGATCACACCCAAGAGCCCGTTCTATCGATCCTTCCAGTTTCACCCCAAGGTCATCGACGCCGTGGGAGCCCTGATCGGCGAGCCGTTTGTTCACTACCTCGACCAGATCTTCCTCAAGCCCGGCCAGACGGGCCTCGGGACAAACTGGCATCAGGACAATGCCTACTTCAAGGTCGCCGACCCGACGAAGGGCACGGCGATGTGGGTCGCCCTCCACGACGCAACCATCGAGAACGGAACGATCCACGTGATACCTGGTAGTCACAAAACCCCGTTCGAGCACGGCCGCGACCCCCACAGCGATCATCACATCCGCTGTGAAGTCTTCGAGGAGCAGGCTGTTGCGATCGAGCTCCCAGCCGGTGGCGTCGCCTTCTTCAACTTCGGGGTTGCTCACGCCACCCGGGCCAATACCACCCCGAACGAGCGAGCTGGCCTCGCTCTCCACTTCCTCCGCACGGACCACATCCCCGAGCACGGCTACGACCGGTTCACCCACCTGACCGGACACGGCGCATCGGGCGGACAAACCGAATTCGGCGAACGGATCGAAGGCACCTGGCCCGCTCACGTCGACCGCCTCCTTCAAGCTTAGAGATGTCGGCCACCACCCCGGGGACACCCACTTGATCTCCTTCACCCCAGTCGGTACATCCCGGGATGTCGGTGACTCGGCCTACCTGATCCAAGCGGACGGCACGGCTGTCCTCTTCGACGCAGGTGTCCATCCTCGGCACGAAGGCGTCGACAGCCTGCCGAACTATGATTCGATCAAGGATGTCGAAGTCGAAGCCATCCTCATCTCCCACTGTCACCTTGACCACCTCGGCTCACTTCCAGTCGCCCTGCGCTACTTCCCACACGCCCGTGTGATGATGACCAACGCGTCGGCCACACTCGCCCCCGTCCTCCTCGAGCATACCGTGCGAGTGATGGAACGGATCCGGGACGAAGACGGGATCGCCGAATACCCGCTATACACAAAGACGGATGTGGAAGCGATGTCCTACGTCTTCCAGGGTTTCCAAACGGATCGCAGCTTTCCGATCTACAACGAGCTGGCTGAGGGAGGCGCGGACTTTCAAGCGAGGTTCTACGACGCGGGACACATCCTGGGGGCGGCTGGCATCTACCTGGAAACCCCTTCGGGCAATATCTTCTACACCGGCGATACGACCGGCCACGATCAGGAGATCATCCCGAAAGCGGAGTATCCGGAGGGCAAGGTCGACGTGTTGGTGTCGGAGTGCACGCTGGGAGCGGACGAGATGGCCGAACACCGATCTCGACGTGAGGAGAAGGAACGGTTCGCCACCGCCTGTACAGCCGTGATCGAGCGGGGTGGCAGCGTGTTGATCCCCGCCTTCTCGTTGGGCCGCACTCAGGAAATGCTCGCGATGGCGCACGATATGCGTGAGCTTGGTACGATCCCCGATGTGGAAATCTACACGGCCGGGTTCGGCGAGGTGCTCTCTCAGGTCTACGACCGGACAGCTAGTCGCACCAACCGGATGGCCCCCGACCTTCGGCTGCGCGAGCTCGACATTCGCCCACTCCCACGGGACGTCACACGTGGCCCCCATCTGAAGAGGCCGAGCATCATCGTCACCTCATCCGGGATGATGGCCGAACACACGCTATCCTTCCGGATGGCGGAGAAGATGCTCCCCTACGACCACCACGGGATCTTCTTCGTCGGCTACATCGATCCGGCGATGCCCGGTCATCGGGTGATGAGCGCCAGGAGGGGCCTGATCATTCGAATGACTGATGCCGGTCGGGCCATCCCCGTCGCCTGTAGGATCGAACGATTCCACTTCTCGGCCCATTCGAACAGACAACAGTTGATGAGTGTCGTCGAAGATCTCAAGCCCCGCTGGACGCTGCTAGTTCACGGAGAAATGGAAGCAGCCGAATGGTTCCAGGCAGAAATCAGAAGACGCACGCTCCCTACCGAAGTGATCATTCCCGAAGAGCAAAAAGAAATCCTCCTGTCTACACAGGAGGACTAGGTCTGTCTGCGGTGTATTAGCAGGGTAGTGCAACCTTCGCCGGATGACTGCCTTCTGTTCCAGCGCCGAGGGTAATCCGTTCCTGGAGGTGTGTCCCTGTCGCGGCGCCTGTTCTTCCAACACGTCACCCCGGGGGTCCGTCTCCGCTGCGCTTCGCTCTACCGGGCTCCCAACCATCCTCGCCTTTCTCGGAGCCCGTCCTGAGCCTGTCGAGGGGTTCTCCGAGTCCTCTGCGGTTCCAAGCTTTTGACTTCGTCTAGCGGTCAACAAGACCAATCGCTAAGGCACGGTCACGACCACCTTCTTCACCCGTTCCGCCACCCTCACCTCGCCCCACCGCACCTTCCGCCTACCCCGGTCGAACGTCGCGATCGTCAGCACGTCACCGTCCACCTGCACGATCGTTCCCTGCAGCAACTCGCCATCCTTCTTCATCAACTTGAAGTCTTCTCCCGGCGCGACTTCGTCGAACGCACGGATCACCTCGAAGCTCTGGTAGGTATACGTCCTCGAACACGACCAGAGTGCAGGTGCGACCAGCAGAATCAGCAATATCCATCTTCTCATATCGCCCCCTATGACCTGTGTAGAGAATACACAGGCCTCAAATCCACCGGCCGAAACATTCGTTTGTGCTGACGCAAACCCGGTAAGTCCAAATCTCCGGCGTCGTTGACTCTTTGGAACCGTTCAGACAACGTGCGAAAGATCTGATACCGAAGCCATTCGGATAGCCCGGGCAATTCCGGGTCGGACTTCAACATAAAGAAACAGGCCAAATCCGGCGTAATCGGTCCGGCCATCCCGAAAGCAGCAAGTTGCCCTCCGACGGACGCCGTCCAACCGGCCAGATCTTCAACGCCCCAGTCGTCAAACCGATTCAGCGCAGATTTGGTGTAGCCCCAATCGAGGAGGAAGGCGTGCTTTCGCCCCTGCAGGCGTCGCCAGCGGGCCAGAAGATCATGGCATTCCTCCAGCCTTCCTTCCTGCAGCTCAGTCATCTCCGGAGCATACCTTCGTTCTGCCTGACCCACCCGCTTCCGAAGCGCCTTGTACTCGGGCCCCTTCATCGCTGCCACCCGGACGGGATCGTAGATGTATTCGCGTTCCTTTTCCTCAACCAGAAAACCGCCGGACCGGGCGCGCTCAGCGTCCTCGGCATCACACCACAACACACGGGGATCGACCGCCGTGGCGTCACGCAACAGATCGCAGACTTCGGCCAGCGCCTCGACATCGAACGGGTCCGGCGGTACGACCAGGTTGTAGATCGTCTGCTTCCGATCGGTCCTAGACAGGATGCAGGTCGCATCCCGTACGGTACCCAGAAGAACCTGTCGACCAGGCGGGAGATGGTAACAGTTCAGGAACGGTATGTAGTAGCACCAGGCCTGTTTCCGAGACTGATCGAACAGCACCGACAGGTGCGGCGTGTCGGCCGGCGTGATCGGGCGGAATCCTTCAGGCAGGCTATCCACGTCGTTTGCGCATATCGCGCGTGTAGAGAGGTCCCGAGTAGACGTCACCTGATACCGTAGACGACCCCGCGGAAACCACACGAATCATCTGACTAGATCCCGCGAGTAGTTGAGCCCCGTCGTATCGGTTAAAGTCGGGGATGATCTCGATAACGGCCAGCTGCCGGCCAGACAACGTGGCCCCTATCCCGACAGTGTCCTGTGGCCCCTTATGCCCGAAGCTGGCAAAACCCATCTTCCCGACCTCCTGCCCGAGGGCGGCCACCCCCCGATTACAGAACAGGTCCAGACCCGGGATGGTATACGGCGGGTCCGTAAAGAACGCGTCGAAGGCGCCCACGAGGTTCTTGTCGAGCGGGTTTCTGAGGTTGTGATGCACGACTTCGACGGGCACGGTATCTCCTGCAGTCTGCTCGATAAACCGGGTCAAACGGTCGTCTACATCGCAGACCACGAGTCGCTCAGGCCGAACGCCCAGGTGCTCTGACAGCAGACCGACAGCGATCGACGTAAGGTCGTCATCCCCCAGGAAGATGATCGACCGACCCTCGATTGCGTCGTGCTCGAATAGGTAGGCGGCTCGACGGATCGCGGTTTCAGGTGTCGCGTGGGACTGATCCAGCGTGACATCAGCCTCGGGTCGCTCCGAGGCGATCGCGCGGAACCGGTCCACAAGAGGCCAGAGGGCGTCGGGCAGGTCAAACACGCCGTTCAGCGTGAAGGATTCACGAGACGCGATTCCAGCCGAAGCCTGCAGAGCTGTGATGCCCTCGTCGGTGAGGGCAACGCCTACGTCCCGGACGGCCAAGCCACGCTTCTCTAGTTCACCGCGGACGGCAGCCACCACTGGTACCGGTATGCCAAGGTCCCGCGCCAAATCACGTATCGGCACGGGACCTTCTCTGTAGATCGATCTGAGCACGCGACGGATCCCCTCGGCCCCTTCCTGCAGACGGGTCGCCTCGGCGAGCTCGGCCAGCAAGCCTTTATGGTAGTTCATTTATAAGGGCGCGCCTACAACGAGGAGTTATCCTCCAACCCATCCTCCTGTTTGCTTTCGCCCCCACCTCCTGAATCAGAGGATGCGGACTGCTCAGAATCGGTCGCCACGTCCTCCTCGAAATCGAAGTCGTCGAAATCGAGGTCTTCCCACTCAAGCATATTGTCATCGTCCTTCTTGTATCGAAGGATCACATAGATCAGACTTGTTCCGGATGCGACCGCGGCCTGGACATAAGCGAACAGGACACCCGTGAGCAGAATGAGCATCAGGGCCAGGATTCTGCCAGACCAGAGCAACGCCCCCGACGCCTCAGCATCACCGACGACGTGCCAGAAGGTCTTCATCTCCGGGAACGCCCTGAGAGCAGGGAAGGTGAAATCGATCGGAGGCATATAGCCCTGTGCGACGGCCAGCATCGCGACCAGCTTGCCTCCCATAAACATCCCGGCCGCCCAAACGACCAGATTCATGGCCGCGGTCATCAGTCCACTCAGAATCGTCGCACCCAGCCAGACCGAGATAGCGGTCCAGATCAGGTAGACGACCGCACGCCACGGTTGACTCCAGCAGATCGAGAACGACTGGATCACGACTTCCAGCGCATCCTCTCCGACGGTCCCGACGATCGCCGGTGACATAACCAGCGCGGCCACGATGGCGAACACCATAAACACGGCAACCAGCGCCGCGAAGAGGATCGGAATAAAGCCAACGGCGAAAGCGAGTTCACCGACAACCGGGATCACGCCGGCAAGCCAGCCGATGATGATGCCGGCGACAACGAACAACGCAAAGAGGGCCGTGCACGCGATCGGTCCAAAGACCACACCACCCCAGTGTTCCTTGATAAACGACCACGCCTCACCGGACGTGTAGAAGTCGTCTCCGCGCAGCTGCTGATACGTCACCTTACACATCATACTCGACGTAATGAAGAAGACGACCCCGGCGAGGATCATTGCCAGCATGTGGAGCAGTGCGCCGATCCCCCCGACGGCCTTCGGAGCCGCCCCGGGGAACAACCCGTAACGGCCCCACAGATCACCGGTCGACGTACCAGACATACTGTAACCGACCGTGACCAGAGCCGTGTAGAGCACGTAGGCCACGAGTAAGCCGCAAAGGCCTGTCCAGATCTTCTTGCCGGACCACCCCAGACGGATGGCGCTGAACAGGTCCCTAATGTCGAAGTGCAGGTTTCTCATCGGCAGCTCCCGAGGCGTCCTGGTGAACGTTTGGACGCCCCCAGCTTCATTAAAATTAGGCTCTTAGGTGACTATCGAGAGTATGGGTTTCCCCCATATTCTGGTCAAGGGAAATGTCCTCGAACGGGCGTACATAAAGAAGGCGCCGCACGACGGGATCCCTTTCGGGTCATCTCCTGTGCGACGCCTTTTGAAGCTCTACGGTGGTTCCTGTCTCGCGCCTCCTTAGAGTCGCCGAGACGACAGGTCACATACCGTTCGGTAGCTGAGTGAGATTGCCAGGTGCGCTAACCTTGCGAGATGATTCCCCGCGCCTGGCGGGCGCACCTAACTACAGCCACCTCCACTGGTCTTTTCTATCATCGGACCACCTCCTTTCTGTGTAAGGCCAATATAGGGTAGCCCTATACCGAAGTCAACATCGTGACCATTATGTAATTGTCTTCGGATCGAAGGCGTCCCGGAGGCCGTCGCCCAGCAGATTGAAGGCAAGTACCGTGACGAAAATAGCCACGCCCGGGTAGGTCAAAACCCACGGCGCGCTCAGGATCAACTCCCGTCCCCCGCTCAGCATCGCACCCCATTCCGGCATCGGTGGCTGCGCACCCAGGCCCAGAAAGCTGAGACCCGCCGCATCGAGGATCGCAGTCGCCAGGCTCAGGGTCGACTGCACGATCAACGGCGCGAGACAGTTCGGTAGGACCGCTGTCATCAGAATCCGCAGATCCTTCGCACCCAGCGCTCTCAAGGCCTGGACATAATCCGCTTCACGGACAGTCAACGTGGAAGCACGAATCAGCCGAGAATACTGAGGGATGGCCACGACACCAATCGCGATCATCGCGTTGTCGAGACCGGGCCCCAGGATCGCCACGATTCCGATCGCCAGCAGGATACTCGGAAAGGCCAGCATCAGGTCCATCAGCCGCATCAGGACCTGATCGAGCGCCCCACCGTAGTATCCGGCGACGATTCCGATCACGGTCCCGGCGACCAGGGCGATCATCACGGCCGCCACTCCGATCCGGAGCGAGATCCGTGTCCCATAGATCACGCGGCTGAGGATATCACGGCCAAAGTCATCGGTCCCGAACGGGTGGGTCATACTCGGCGGAGACAGCCGGTTATACAAATCCTGTTCGAGCGGATCATACGGTGCCGCCCACGGAGCCAGCGCGGCCAGCAGCAAGAACAGCCCCATAAACGCGCCGCCCACAACAGCCGCTCGATTCGACAGGAACCGGCGCCACACCATCGCGGACAGACTGGCCGACGGTCGAATCGATTCGGTGGCCGCGCTCACGACCGTTCTCGCGACTGATAGCTGATCCGCGGGTCCAGCCACGCGTAGACGATGTCCGCCATCAGGTTGATCATCACGAAGGTCACCGCCACAACCAGCACGCCCCCCTGGATCACCGGGAAGTCCCGTGCGTGAACGGCCAGCAGCAACCACCTTCCGACACCCGGCCAGGCAAAGATCGTCTCCGTGATCACCGCCCCACCCAGTAGATACCCGAACTGAAGGCTGACCACGGTCACCACGGGGATACTCGCGTTCCTCAGCGCGTGACGCACGATCACAATCCGCTCCGACAGTCCTTTGGCCGACGCCGTCCGGATGTAGTCTTCCTGGATCACTTCGAGCACGCTCGACCGCGTCATCCGAACGATCACGGCAGCCGGAACGGTCCCAAGTGTGATCCCCGGCAGCACGAGATGGTGGAGCACGTCCCCGAATGCAGCGAGATCTCCGGCGATCAAGCTATCGACCAACAGCAGCCCCGTGACGGTCGGGATGTAAGTAAACGCGCTCGTTCGCCCCGAAACGGGGAACAGACCGAAATCAACGGCAAAGGTCATAATCATCACCAGCCCGAGCCAGAAAATCGGCATCGACACACCCGCTAACGAAGCCGTCATCCCTATCGCGTCCAGGACGGTCCCCCGACGGACAGCAGACAAGACGCCGATCGATACACCGATGGCGCAGGCGAACAACATACTGACGACCGTGAGCTCGAACGTCGCCGGGAACCGGGCCAATAGGTCGTCGCTTACCGCCGTGTGCGACTTGATCGACCGCCCGAGATCACCCGTCAACAGCCCACCGAGATACCTGCCGAGCTGGACATAGACCGGCTGATCGAGCCCGAGCTCCTGTCTCAGCAGCTTGAGGCTCTCCGGCGTAGCGCGTTCCCCCAGAATCACCTGCGCCGGATCACCGGGAACCAGCTGGATCATCAGGAATACGGCGACCGAGATCCCGAGTAGCGTTGGAATCATCATCGCCAGACGTTGTGTGAGGTAGCGAATCATTAGGCTGTTTGTGTTGAGGCGTGTTTCATTAGCTAGAGGTCAGGTAGAAGCCAGTGGTAAAGCCAGAGTTCAGGAAATACAGTTGCGGCAACAAAGATGCTCACCCTCTCCTACGAGTGGGAGAGGAGAGCATCTCACCCTCCCCCTTGACGTTCTCTCCAAAACAAAAGGGCGGGCACCTTTAGCGCCCGCCCTCAGCACCTCCCTGATCTCTCGATCAGTTCGCGTTCAGACGAACCCTGTGAAAATACTTGCTCCCGGTCGGCTGCAGCTTGAAGCCGGATACGGAGCTGCTGAACGCGGCGGTCTGCGTCGCGTGAACCAGTGGAACCCAGGGTGCATCCTGATGGACGATCTCCTGTGCGCGACGATACAGGTTCGTGCGGTTCGCCGTGTCGATCTCCAACTGGGCGTCCACCAGCACCTTGTGGAGTTCCTCGCTACGGTAGAACGCGATGTTGTTCGCCGGAAAAGCGGTCGCGCTCTTGTCGAGCAGCACATACAGGAAATTATCGGGATCTCCGTTGTCTCCCGTCCACCCCAAAAGTGCCATATCGTGCTGACCGCGCTGAACCTTGTCCAGGTAGGTCCCCCACTCGTAAGTCACGATCTCGGCCTCGATCCCGACGGCCAGGAGGTCCGCCTGAATCGCCTGGGCGATCTTTAACGGCTGAGGCATATATGGCCGCGGGACCGGCATCGCCCACAGCGTCGTCTTGAATCCGTTCGGGTAACCCGCCTCGGCCAACAATCGCTTCGCCAATGCCGGATCGTAGTGATACCCGACGATCCCTTCGTGATAACTCCACATCGTCGGCGGAATTGGATTCACGGCCGGCTGGGCCATCCCCTGATACAGGTTGTCGACCATCGCCTGCTTGTTGATCGCGTGGTTGATCGCGCGCCGGACTTTCAGGACGTGGAACGGCTGCTTGTCCATATTCATCGCCAGATAACCCACGTTCATCCCGGGCTGCTTCAGCAGTTTCAGCTTCGCGTTTCCGGAAATGTTGGACACGAAATCCGGCACCAGGTTATCCATCCCGTGGACCGCACCCTGGCTCAGCGCGATCAGCCGGACGGAATTCTCCGGGATACTCCGGAAGACGAGCCGCTCGACAGTCGGTGCCCCGTCCCAGTAATCCGGATTCCGCACCAGAACGACGCGATCGTCCTTGACCCACTCGGCAAACTTGAAGGGCCCGGTCCCGACAGGATTGCGTGCGTAGTCGTCACCGTGCTTCTGCACGGCGGTCGGGCTGACGATCGCGGAGAAGTTCATCGCCAGATTCGACAGGAACGGCGCATTCGGGCGGAACAGTTCGATCTCTACGGTCAGGTCGTCGACTGCCCGGACGTCCTTCACGATCTCTGACATCGACATACTGTTCCAGTACTGATAGGCACCCTCTACCTTGTGGAACGGATGGTCCGCCTTGAATTGTCTGCCGAGTGAGAAGACCACGGCATCTGCGTTGAATGCCGTTCCATCGTGGAAGGTGACGCCCGACCTGAGCTTGAACGTCCACGTCAGACGGTCTTCGGAAACAGTCCAGGACTCGGCCAGTGACGGCTCCAGCGAGGTCGATTCATCGGCGAATCGGACCAGCGTATCGTAGATGTTATCCGCAACCTTGAACGACTCTCCGTCCGTCTCCAGGGCAGGATCGAGCCCCACGCTGTCCCCGCCACGCCCGAACACAAGTGTGGTGTTGGACGATTGTCCGCAGGCCGCGGTCAGAACCAGGAGAATGACCCATCGCAAACGTGCCATCATTGACCTCTAAGAAAAACGGGCGCCAGCAGAACCTGCTGACGCCCGAGTCGAACAGCTGACCCTACTCGGCGAAGGACTCGTCGAACGCACGCCCCGAAGGCGGGAAGTCGACGCGGTTGACGAACACACAGGCCTCCTCTGCACCGTGCTCACGATCCATCCCGCTGTCTTCCCACTCGACCGACAACGGTCCCTTGTAGCCGATATCGTTCAGCGCGCGGATGATCTCCTCGAAGTCCACGCTGCCCCGATCGAGCGACCGGAAATCCCAGGACCGGTCAGGGTCGCCAAACTCTGTGTGTCCGCCGAAGACGCCCGCCCGCTTCGGGTTCGGATCCAGGTAGGCGTCCTTCATATGAACGTGATAGATCCGGTTGCTAAACTCTCGAATAAAGCCAACGTAATCCACGTTCTGGTAGACCAGATGGCTCGGGTCGTAGTTGAACCCGAACTCCTTCCGCCCCTTCAGCGCCTTGATCGCACGCGCCGCCGAAGAGACGTCGAACGCGATCTCCGTCGGGTGCACCTCGAGCGCGAACCGAATGCGGTTCTTCTTGAACACATCCAGAATCGGGTTCCACCGATCCGCGAAATCATCGAATCCGGCGTCAATCTGCTCGGGCATAACGGGCGGGAACGAGTAGAGCAGGTGCCAGATAGACGACCCCGTAAACCCGTTCACCACTTTCACACCCAGCGCCTTGGCCGCCTCAGCAGTCACCATCATCTCTTTGGCAGCCCGTCGACGGACCTGTTCGGGCTTCCCGTTCCCATACACCTTCGGCGGCAGGATCAGCTTGTGCCGCTCGTCGATCAGATCACATACCGCCTGACCGGCCAGATGGTTCGAGATCGACCAGCACTTCAGGCCATACTGCTCCAAAAGGTCCTTCTTCTCACGGCAATACTTGTCACTCGACGCCGCCTTGTGGACGTCGAAATGATCGCCCCAACAAGCCAGCTCGAGACCGTCGTATCCCCACTCGCTCGCCTTCTCCGCCATCACCTTAAGCGGCAAGTCGGCCCACTGGCCAGTGAACAATGTACACGGTCTATTACTCATCCCTATTCCTCACCATTCGGATTGATGAAAGAAGATGTGGAGATGTTGAGATTGGACTCTGGTTTACACATCTCCACATCATCAATCTCCACATCATCTATATCTTCGCCACTTTCTGCCAGCGCTTCGACTTCGCTGAACCCATCACCGCTTCCAACACGGCCTGCACACGGGCACCGTCCTGGAAGTCGGGCGTCACCTTCCGGTTCTTCGCGACGGCCTCGAGGAAATCGCGGAACTCGTGGGTGAAGGTGTGCTCCCAACCGATGATGTGGCCCGGCGGCCACCAGGCACCCATATAGGGATGATCGCCTTCACCGACGATAATCTCGCGGAATCCCTGCACGTGACTGTCGTCGTCGTCCGAGAACAGTTGGAGTTCGTTCATCTTCTCGAGATTGAAGACGATGCTGCCCTTTGACCCGTTGATCTCGAACCGATTGTGGTTCCGTCGGCCCTTGGCGAAGCGCGTCGCCTCGAACGATCCCAGCGCGCCATTCTTGAAACGGGCCAGGAAGAGGCAGGCATCCTCGACGGTCACCTTCCCCTTCTTCTTCGAGCCACCCTTCGCACCCAGACCGGCATCGATCGCGTCGGCGAGCGGGCGCTCCTTGATGAAGGTCTCAGTCATTCCCACGACCGAATCAATCTCACCAACCAGGTGCATCGCCAGGTCCGTGATGTGCGCGTTCAGATCACCGTGCGGACCGGATCCGGCTTCGCTCTTCTTGAGACGCCAGACGAGCGGGAAATCCGGGTCCATAATCCAGTCCTGCAGATACACCGCCCGCCAGTGGTAGATCTGCCCGATCCGACCTTCGTCGATCAACTGCTTCGCCAACGCAACAGCGGGTACGCGACGATAGTTGTAGGCCGTCAGAGTCTTCTTTCGTGACTTCTTCGCCGCCTTCAGCACCGCTCGCGATTCCGCCAGCGTGTTCGTCAACGGCTTCTCACAAATCACGTGCTTCCCGGCGTTCAGCGCCTCGATCACCATCGGGGCGTGCAGCTTTCCCGGCGTACAGACATCGACGATATCGATGTCAGGTCGATTCACCACCCGCTTCCAGTTCGTGTCGACTTCTTCAAAGCCGTATTCAGCGGCGGCGGCGGTCACCGCATCCTTGTTCCGCCCGACGAGACACTTGAGCACAGGTTCGACATCCAGATCCGGGAAGAATCGGTTGACCTGACGGAAGGCGTTGCTGTGGGCCTTGCCCATAAACTGGTATCCCAGCAGGGCAACATTCAACTGCTTGGCCATCGGTTTGTCCTCCTGTTCCGCGCCCGAAAAGGCGCGTCTATTCCGATTGATTCAAAGGCGGCCCCAATATAACGGCGGCACATAGGGTGTCAAAGCGAATAGCCGTTTCGTCAGTCGAAGGCGCCCAGAACACCCCTTCCACTCGCGACGGCTGTGGTCGCTCTGGCCACCCCCATCCCAACGCACGCTTCAAAGCCACGGCCCTCATACAGACCGGCGAGCAGAGCGCCGTTGAACGTATCCCCGGCCCCCACCGCGTGTGCTGCCTCGACCGGCTGAGCAGCGACGTGTCCTCGCTCACCAGCCCGGGTCGCAAACGAAGCTCCTCTGCTCCCCTGCTTGACGATGACCTGGTCTGGACCGAGGCCGAGGTAATCGTCGATCAGTTCGTCGGCACCCTGTTTCGAGGACCACGTCTCGAGTTCTTCCTCTGTCCCCGTAAGACAGTTGACGAACTTTAAGGCCTCACGGAAGGCGTTGACCGAAACACTCGCTGCGAACCACGGGCCAGGGTCGAAAACGACAGCATTCCGGTTTGCTCGCACTCGCTCGAGCACGGGTATCAGAGCGTCGAAGTCTTCTGCAGCGACCCCACCGTATCCGGCGGCGAAGAACCAGCCGCTCTGCAGGCCATCGGTGCCCACCGACCAGTCGATCGTCTTGCCTGTAAAGAATGAAGTGGAACGTGCGCCGTCCGAGGCTCTGATGCGAAGCACGTGAACGGCCGAGGAGGAGGAGGATGGTGCGGCGAGAGATACTTCTGCCTGAGTCAGCCAGGACCGGATGAGATCCCCCGCAGGATCTTCACCCAGAGTGGTATTCAGAGT